>OFGE01001935.1_pt1 | contig 16403 bp, 17 predicted proteins | sample 1521681 | NCBI WGS metagenome assembly OFGE01 (sample SAMEA3504093, study PRJEB24116) | mouse gut metagenome | biome: mouse gut; feature: mouse-associated habitat; material: faeces | place: Denmark | collected 2011 | reverse complement strand
TATCAGTGACGTAATGATCGACAAGGAGGAAATTTCCATGACATTTCAGGTTCCCATACACATTCCGGAGGATTTATCCCTTCCCAAAACAGAAGCCATCCGTGATGAACAGATCACGATTATGGAGACAGACGGCTGCGTTTCAGGACAGTCCGGTTGCGTTTCAAAACCGCACATGAAAAAAGTAGTTCAGAGAGTGGCGCAAATCCTTGCCACACAAGGGGTTTCGTGCTGCGAATGTCCCCGGACGCAATATAAGTTATATCCCTTATCCGACTGCAAAGAAACTGATTTAAGGTATTCCCTGCAGATTGTCTGTCCGGACGGCAAGATACCCTACCGGTTTGAGCTGACGCTATCGCCGGTCATTCCGCCAGATGACTGCAATAATGCACCCGTCAACCAAGCAGGCACCCAAAATGAAGAAAGAAGGTAAACACTATGGCAAACACAAGACCAAACAAAAATATTCCCTCAGAACAGGAGAATCCCCTGTTCCACGACACATGGAAGCTGCTGAAAAATTACCGGGATGCCGTCTGGAACCTTGAACTGGCTGTCCAACAGGTACGCAGCACCTTCGAGATTGAGTTTGGAAGCAGCATTGAGGAATTTCTAGACTCCATCTACCTTGCCGGGGCAGATATTGGTGGTACACGGTTGGAGGATTATGCCAAGAGCATCGAGCGCAGCAACAAAATGCTGACACTCTTAACTTCCGCCGTTGACATCCTGCGGAACAAGCATAAACACGGGGAACAATACTACTGGATACTCTATTACAGCTACCTCTCTCCCCAACAGCTCCAGAATACGGATGAGATCATCGAGAGCCTGCGCCCGCATATAGCAAATATCTCCCACAGAACCTACTACCGCCGACGCCCAGAAGCTGTTCAGGCACTCAGTTCCATCCTGTGGGGATACACCTCAAAGGACTGTCTGGAAATGTTGGACAAATTTATTCCGAAAGATGCCCAATAGACAATTTATGAACAGGCACTCATAATTAATTAAAAAACTAGGAGAGTGCCTGTTTATGAACACCTTGAGAAGCTATATTTCAGAATATATTGAATACTGCGAATATCGGAAACGCTTAGATTCCAAAACCTTAAAGGCTTATAAGATAGATCTAAAGCAATTTGAAATATTTTGTACCGATCTATCTGATTGCTTTGCTAAAAATGTAGTGGACGATTTTATTACCAATCTGCATAAACAATATAGGCCTAAAACTGTTAAACGCAAAATTGCAAGCTTAAAAGCCTTTTTTCATCATATGGAATATAAAGAGTTGTTGAATGAAAATCCTTTTACAAAGCTGGACATCCGCTTTCGAGAAGCCAAACTCCTTCCAAAAACAATTCCTTTTCATTCCATTCAAACATTCCTTTCTACGCTTTATGCACAAAAAGAACTGGCTGGATCAGAATATCAGCTTCATTGCTGCATTAGGGATATTGCTGTTATTGAGTTATTATTTGCTACCGGAATGCGAATATCTGAATTATGTTCATTAAAGCCATCAGATATAGACTTTGAGAGCAGCAACATACTGATTTATGGAAAAGGCGCTAAAGAAAGGATTATACAGCTTGGCAATCAAGAAGTTATTTCCGCTCTGGTCTTATATCAGGAAACTTTCAAAAAGGATATTGAAATTTGTGGATATTTTTTTGTGAACAGATTGCATCATAAGTTATCTGATCAATCTGTTCGGTTTATGATCAATCACTACGCAGAACTTGCTGGTATCAGTCAGCACATTACTCCGCATATGTTCAGACATTCTTTTGCTACTCTTTTATTGGAACAGGATGTTGACATTAGATACATACAAAGAATGCTTGGGCATAGTTCTATAAGTACAACCGAGATTTACACACATGTGTCAAGCACAAAGCAGAAGGATATTCTTACAAATAAGCATCCAAGAAATCAAATGAATGTGAATAAAGGATAATATATGATTATCCATATAAAAATGCATTTTGATGGATAAAACTTGGGAGCAGTTACTATGGAAGAATACGAATATGAAATTGCGTTATCTTTTGCAAGTGAACAAAGAGATTATGTAGAACTTGTAGCAAATCATCTATCCTTGTTAGGTGTTAGATATTTTTATGATAACCATGAAAAAGTAGGATTATGGGGAAAAAATTTACTTAAATATTTAGAGGATATATATTTTAAGAAATCCCGTTATTGTGTCATGTTTATTTCGAAAGAATACAAAGATAAATGTTGGACAAAATATGAGAGTGAATCAATTGAAGAACGTATTTTCTGTGAAAATAATAAGGAAGATTTTCAGCAGTATATTTTGCCTGTGAGATTTGACAATACAAAAATTCCCGGAATACGGAACAGTTGGGGATTCATTTCTGCACAAGAAACTTCGCCGGCAGAACTGGCCGAAATGATATGCGCAAAGTTACAGGGTAAAGAATACCATCCCCAAACAAATTGCCAGATGTTAGATTTAAATGAAATATATTTTGAATTAACCAGCAGATTGCCACAGGATTTTATATCTAAAACAATCCGGAAAAGTGTTTCACAGCAAAAGACTGACTCAATTTTACTTTTCGGGAATGGGTTTGATACGCAAGGTGAGTTTACACATTATGATGGAAAAATATTTTTAGATGATGCTAATAAAATGTGGATTTTGAATCTGGGATTTTTTAATAAATCTGAAATCCTGTTTGAGGCTACGCTGAACCAATTATCAAAGGAATTATTGATTAGAGCGGATAATTCTTTGTAAACCGATGTAAAGGGAAGATATGATATGGAGATTAATTATTCGAAATTAGATATGTTAAATAGCTGTTATTCAGGATATATCGATACAATCGGAGTCTTCGTAACCGGAAAAAAGGGCGTGGGAAAAACCACTGTTGTGCAAAAATTTTTAAATGATAAAAAGAATGTAATGCATATTTCCGTTATAGGAAAGAATAACTATATGCTGGAGCCACTTGTTATGGCTATTAATAGATACTATATGTTGGAAAATAGTAACCATATCTTTGATTTTCAAAATGGGTTGGATATTGTTGACAAGATTACCATGGAAGTTTTAAATATATGCAGAAAAGAGAAGATGATTTTATATTTTGAGAGTGTGGCAGACTATGGAGAAACACTATTAGATTGTGTTAAAAGAATTTTGAACCTATTGGTAAATCATCATAAAGAAATGCAGGCGTTCCTTATTCTTGATATCGATACAGATGCGGAAAGCCCTATTGCTTTTAATAAAACTTTGGAGTCGATTTATTCTATTTCCCCTACATTCCAGTTTATTCCTTTCAGAGATTTGGAAAGAGAAGAACTGGAGATATATTTTAACGAAATATTCTGTAACAAGATAGATATTAGTGATAAAGATCTGGAATACATAATCAGTTCCTGTTCCAGAAATCTGTCCCGTCTAAATATCATTATTAATTATTTAAAACAGACTGCGGTAATTGCCCGTGGAGAAGATGGCTATGTATGCGCTGGAATCACGCCCGGTTCTTTGACTGATATTTTATATGAGAGTGTTATCACACGCTACAATTTATTGAATGATGAAATGAAAAGGCTCTTGGAACAATCAAGTCTGATTGGGATTAATTTTGATACGAAAAAACTGCATGACAGCTTTCAAATCCTGAGAGCAGATGAAGAACTGAAAAGGATTGAAGGAATTTCGTCTTTGATTCATGAGGAAAAAGATTACTTATACTGTTTTGAAAACTTTGAAACCTATAATATAATATTAGATAAAATAGACTTAAATGAAAAACAGAATTGGAATTACCTGTTAGCAGTTTATTATGAAAAGCAATTATCTTCCCCCTTGCATTATGAGAAAAAAATATACAATTTATTTAAAGTTGCATTTCATTATAAGGAAAGTCTGCATTTTGATCAATCCATTTATTACTATATTTTATTGATTAAAACGGAGATTGCTGTCTTGGATTGCAGACAGGCGGTTAAATTTATTGAAGAAGCCAATAACATTGTAACATACATCAATGAACGAGCAAGACAGCTTGTTTCCGCCGTTCTTACGATGTATGAAGCTGAGTGCAATAAATTGTTGGGGCAATATAATAAGGCAGCGGTACTCTATCAGGAGTGTATTTCCACACATAAACATAATCATTCTAATCTGGAGATACTTGATTTGATATTAAGCTATGCATATTCGTTATATATGGACGGGAACCTGCCGGATGCCCTCAATATTATCTTAGAAATAAAAGATGAACTGACGGTTCGACCATCAGAGAATATTTTGCTTTACAAAGCGCTTTCTTTTCTATCGTCCATTTATCATTTACAGGGAAATGATGCACAGGCAGAAGAATATTATATCGGTTCAGTGACTTTTTGCAAAGAAAATGGTTTTGAGGAAGAATATTATATTCAGCTGAAAAAGGCCAGTATGATTTTTGATACGGAAACAGCGCAACCACTTGTACGGGAGGCGGCAGATTATTTTGAGAGACATCATAAAATAAGTCATCTGGCAGAAACCCTACATAACCTTTCAACGGATAGTTTATATTTGTTACAATTGGAATCTTTTGAGACAGATTGCCAAAAAAGTATAGATTTATTTCAGCAATATGGTAGCTTGCTTGTACATTATCCTTTGAATACGCTTGGCATTTATACGGCAGTGATAAAACAAAATATCGATGAAGCCATTGAACTTTTTGAAAGCATATTGCAATTTGATGTAGAACCATTCTCCAAAGTATCTGCATATACTAATTTAGCAACTTGCTACCGATATAAAATGGATTATGCAAATTGTCTGCGTCAAATACAAGCTGCCGATAACTTGATTGAACAAGCACGGAATGAAGATATTATATTGCTTCAAACATATCACTATATTAATAATGCATTATATTATAGGGCGCAGGGAAATCTGCGAAAATCATTATTTATTTTCCAACAATGTTTGAATCAGCTGGATGTACAGACGAGGCACAAATTTTACATCTGCAATTGTATGAAAAAAATTTTTTTAGAGTTGAACATGGATATTCCAACGTTTATAGAGAGTTGCTGTAATATTGTTACATATCCTCTGATATCATCATATCTGGAAAAAGATATGTTCTTTGCAACAATGCGATTTTATGAATAACTACGCATAGCGTTTCAAAGCACTCTCTATTACTTTTTTCATAGCATCTTCAAATGGAATACCGTTTAAGATACAGCAATTCGGAAAAGCACTAGAATTAGAAAGCCCTGGTAACGGATTAGCTTCAAGGAAAAAAAGATTTCCATTGCTATCCATTCGATAATCAATTCTGTTCAAATCCCTGCATTCGGCAAAATTGTGGAATCTAATGGCTTGGTCTAAAGCAAGATCTTTTGTCTGCTCCGACATATTTTGAACCAATGCCCTCTTACAGTTCCCATACATTTTATCTTTTGAGGAAAAGATACCTATAGGCATACCGTTTTTCCGAAGAGTTTCTACAATCCCTATTGTGGTTGTATCTGCTCCGGTACCAATTAATGAAACTGTAAATTCCCTACCGTCAATATATTTTTCACATAAAATAGGTTGATGAAATGTATCAAACAAATAAGATGCTTCTAAAGCATATTCATTATATGATTTTACAAGTTTTATGCCAGAACTGGTTCCTTCATAAATTGGTTTTAGTACATAAGGGAAAAATGCAGGTTCCTTTTTCACTATATCTTCTTTGCTATTTACCATAAAATATTCGGGTGTTTGGATTCCCAAGTAATCAGCAATGATTTTGGAATGGTATTTATTAAGGCATAGACCCAAACCGTAAGCATCTGTTCCTGTATATGGGATTTTGGCCATTTCCAGCAAAATTGGTACCGTTCCTTCCCTATTCCTACTTTTCAGTCCTTCCGACATATTGAATACCAAATCAATATCGTTTAACATCTCGCAGGCAACAGCCTTTAATATATCATAATAGTTACCAAGCAGTTTTACGGTATGTCCGCATTTCTCAAGAGTTTGTTTGACATAGGATAATTCAGCTGCCGTTGTAAAATCAAAGTAGGATGCATCACTGTTGAAACTGTAATCTTCCCTTTTATCATATGCTATTCCAATTATCATAACGATTTTCTCCTTCCTGATTGCTATGAGATATACCGCATATTACTCTTCAAATTCACTTGTAGAGTATACGATATCGCGGTTTATTGTTTTCATATACACTGCATCTTTGCTGAGATTCTGTAAATGGCAGGGAGCCAATATCATTTTCCCGGCCTCAGGTGTATCAATTACAAATTTAGGAACAGCAAATCCGCTGATTTCCTGCGATAAAGTATTAATGATTGAGATGCCCTTTTGGGGATCCGTAATAAAACTTTCACATCCGGAAACTTTGTCACATTGATATAAATAATAAGGTTTTACTTTTATACTTATTAATTCTTCAAACAGGCAGCGGAGCGTTTCAAGATTATCATTAATTCCCTTTAGGAAAACCGTCTGACTGCCTATTGGTATACCGGCATTAACCAATCGAGAAATTGCATTTCTGCTTTCCGGCCTCAACTCTACCGGATGGTTTATATGTATATTAATATATAGATTCTTGTATTTTCTCAAAGCATTTACCAGTTCATCTTCAATACGTATTGGCAAAGTAATAGGTATCCTTGTTCCGATTCTGATGACTTTTATATGGTCAATCTCTGATAAACTATCTATAAGAGATACGATTGTATGTGTTTCCAAAATAAGTGGATCGCCACCAGTGATAAGAACATCATTAATCTCTCTATTCTGTTTGATATAATCCAGAATTTTTTCCTTGTCAAAATAACCATACTGTTTCCTGCAAGTCACGCGCTGTCTTGTACAAAATTGGCAATAACAGGCACATTTATTTGTTGCAATTATTATTACTCTGTTTTTATATTTATGTATTAGGTTTGGAATTGGCTGAAACTTTAATTCATTTAAATAGTCAGCACTATATTTATAAGAAGTACTATCACTAAAAGGAACAAATTGTTTTCTTAATGCTTCTTCGCAATCCGTTTCAGCAATTAATCTCATCATATAAGGCGTAATCTGAAATTTTTTGTTTTTCATAGCCTCATATTCAGATTCAGTTAAGGTTATATATTGGCTTATTTGCTCAACCTGCGTTATACAGCTTTTGATTTGTTCCTTCCAGTTGTTCATTATAATGCCTCCCTTATCATAAGTTTTGGATGAATGATATGGATAATCATATATTATCCTTTATTCACACCTTTTCGTGCAACCCACCTATTCCACATCTCCACATAAACTCCATTACTACATTTACCGACCAACTCCGCTGCTAAATCATCAAAATGGTTTTTCTGTGCAGCATATGATGCAATAATTAAAACCATATTGTTATACGCCACATATTCAGAATTCATCTGAGCCAAGGAATAAATCTCTTTTTCAATAATACTGCTAGATACCAAAGATTTCATTCTTTCATATATTTCTTTGAATATTTTATCTGTTTCATCCTTACGCAAAGACAAGCTGTCATCATTTTCTACTGTAGTCTCTTCTGCAATCCCCACTTTAGGAATGTCTCGATCATACAAATGCAAGCTATCACTGTAATGGTTATAAGATCCCATTTCCAATTCAAGCCACCCTGCCAAAATCTCCTGAAGACCAGTAAATTGAATAAAATTGTATGGCATTCCTAATAACACATCATTACTACGCATTATCTGTGACCATTCCAGTCTTCCCTGCCTTACTTTTATCATAGAACAAATATTACAAGGAATATCATCATCTCTTGGCATCCCCTTGTCTATCGGGAAATCTACTTCTGTATCGTATATCTGAATTACTACTTGCCTGCTTTCAGGTGTGTTTTGTAATGCAAAATATGCTTTCTCCAATTGGTCAAACCCAAAGTGTGCACGTATTCTTTTTCCATATGCTCCATGATAAAATCTTGCCTTACCCGCAAATTTTTCCAACTGAGGATTAAAATAATTAATAACGTCCGAGCAGTCTTCACCGTTCATAATCCACACCAATTCTGCCAAAGCATAACCAATACTAACAGGGGGAATACGATCATATACCCATTTCTGTCTAGGTTCCTCAATCGAAATAAAGGAATGCAAAATTTCAAACACTTCCCCCGTTCTACCATCTACAGTATTTTTTTGATGTAAAAGCTTATCTGCTGCCTTTCTCCAGACCTCGTTCGCTGTTCGTCCTGCAATAAACTCTGCCATCTAAGTTCCCCTTTCGTTATACTCCAATCTTACCATTTATTCCCCATTTAGGAGGATAAAAATAATCAATTTTTTTCAAACCACGATTAATATATTGTTGCTTTATTCTTTTTCTATCATTTAATCCACTTATATCCGGATGAGCAACCCTAGCATATTTATCTGTCTCGCAAAACAGATTTTGGCAGTCTATCATTTGAAGCCTTCTTCCAAACAATGATTTGAAATTTAAATTTCTTTTATCAAATTCCTCCTCTTGATGTTCTGATACATATTTAATAATATCCTCATATCCAAAACCTTTTAAATCCCCAAAGCACTTTTTTATTCCATTTTTAGCCCCTGGTCCAGCTACCACAAAAGACATTTCGCTAAAATCGCATAGTTCGCTATAGTTAATATCAATCGCAAACTGAAATGCCAAAAAAGATCCTATTGTCGGATATGTCAATAAAACTTCATACAACTCTTTTAATGTCTTGGCTCTTGCAATTTTCTTGGACAACTCTGTTTTCATCATATATTCCAATAATTTCAAATTATTCTGGTGTTTTTTTTCAAATCCAAAACAACTTTTACCTGATGGCATTATATATGCAGCAGAATATATCCGTTCCTTACTATCCACTTTTTGCATTAACAATTTATTATACTCATCATAATTGTAGGTTTTCATTGATATTTCGCCTAAATTTTTTTCTAAAAACTCCCATGTTTCAATCTTATTAAATAGCTTAAACAGCAGAATTCTGAAACACTTATCTTCGGGAGTGTAATTACCCTCACTATATATGACATTCTTAATTAAATATTGGCTTACACGGTCTGAGGCTCTATATGCATTTGTAAACTTATAAGTTTTCAAAATTTCATCATCAGTCCACGGAAATACTTTATCCTCCATACGATTAAAAAAAATTTCCTGACGTTTCACTGCAAATTTCCAATAAGTTTCATATACTGGTGTTGGTTTTAAATCTGCAAAGTTCATAATATCTTATCTCCAAAAATACTTTTGTAAACTCTATTTACTACTTCTACCAGACTCTCATTGTTATCTAGCCTTTCACACTTTAACTCCTTTTGGGCAAGTTTCCGATATTCATCAATAATATTACTTTCTTTACTTAATTCATAATCTTTTTGTCTCTCTCTGCGTTCTATCAAAAAAATTTTTTTAATATCGATATCTTTCCAATATAATAATTCTGGGGCTATAATTGATTGAATGATATTTTCTTCCACTCCTCCAGCTAAACCATATACATATGTTGACCACCAAAATCGATCTAATAAAACAATATATTTTAAATTACTTAATGGCATCAACTGACGTTGGATTAAATCAATGTGAGATGCAATATGAAGTAACTGTAAACTTGTATCATTTATCGGTACGTTAAAATACTGCTCCTGATGATGATGTATATTATATACTAAATTACCAAGAGTTCTCGGCTCATTCCCCGGAAAGGCAATGTCAACGCACCTATAATCTGTTGCTTCCTGTATTTGTTGTTTCAATGCATGTATAATGGATGTTTTTCCAACATTATCAATTCCTTCAAATACATACACCCCCGAATACATATCCACAATATTATCCTTTCTTACTCTATTGCGTTTAACAACCGCCTAATCATCAGACGATGATTTACATTATAAAACATGCTTTCATTAAAACTCTTATCCCACTGGTTTAAATCAGACCAATCCTCTTGTTTAATCTTTTCATAAGCATACTCACTAGAGCGTCCTCCCACTGTACCAACTAAAGCAACTGGAACATTAACGCTCTTTGCTAATTCTACTTCTATATCTACTCCTTGCTGAGATTTATCATCCTTTATTTTTCCTCCCAAGCAAATTAATAGCTCACTTTTTTCCTTACAAATCATATTTTCGCGCATCTCTTGCAATCCATCTGACAATACCAACGTACATTTTTCTTCAAGTTCCTCTAAGTCATACTGGTCAAGATATGCTTTATCCATATGCATTTCAATAGAATACTGCATATCTGAAGCATATAACTTTCCTATGTCAAAAATAAGTTTTTGAAAAGTAGGATGCGCCCCAAAAACCAAAACATAACCATTTTTAATAATTTCCCTAGAGTATATAGAGACTGCTTCCAATAAAGAATTTTTATATATCTCATCATAATCCGGAAAAGCCCCTGAAAGAATAATTCTCTTATTGCGCTTTTGCCTTTTAACACCCGCTACATTTTCAAGATTCATAATATAATCGTCAAAATTCTCTTCTGTGACTTTTGTATCGCCCATCAACTTTTCACGCTGCCCATGATTAGATAGTAAAAATAGTTTATCATTATTATCATATGTTTTGCCTTTTTTAACTTTTTCGATAAATTTCTCTATATCCTGCTTCTTTGGGTTTCTTCCAAAGCATTGTATATAATGCTTTTTAACTCCTGAATCATAAATATCTTTTGTTTTCTCCTTATACTCAATTTCATATGCCAACGTAGCATTTTTATCCCCTGTCAATTTAATTTTATTTGCGTCGCTCAAGTCCCTCAGATATTCAATATGAGAAAATACTTGATTAGACGAATTCATAATAAGCTGAAAGCACTTCTCTTCAATCTCATCAACAATCTCCGTTAATCTCTCTTGGCAGTCAAATTCATCACTCCTATAATGAAGCATAGGATGCTCTCCTGGGTGAATTTCCATATTTGAATAAGATGCATTATCAATTTGTATCCACAAAATAGGAATATCATAAATAAGTGCATAACACAATTCTTTCATAATATAGGGTGAATTCTGTGCTTCCTTTGTTTGTAGAAATATAAGTACATCACTCATAGCTAAATTTTTATCAATATCTTTTTGCGCATCATCTCCCACTTCAACATTAACAACATCCCGATACACATTTCGTTCCCTTGTTAAATGTCTCAATTCATCTGCAAGCTTTGCTGCTATATGCTCTCCATCAATACGCCGATGACTAATAAAGTATAAAACTTCATCACGATATAATGGTGATAATGTTTGCGCAATAATTTTTCTGGCAAAAATCTGTGCAATTGCCTTCATATTATTCTTCATTGGATTTCTATTTTCGTTTCGACATGACACATCAAAACTCTGTTTATTGGATACTGGCTCCGGAGGTCGCCTACATTCCGGATTTTTTTCCATCGCTATTGCCCATATTCTACTTTGAACATCATTATACTTTTTTAGCAACCGCAGAAATTTATCCTCATACTTTCCATCCTCTGCGTTAAAAAATACAAATATGTCATCAATATCAGCATCGCCTGCCAATAACTGGTCTACTTGAAAAGCCGATGTAATATATAATTTGTTTGCAATATATGTATCCAAAATTTCCCGGCACGACTCGAAAAACACATTTGCTTTGTCAATGGTTTTCATTGTCAACTTGGGATTACAAAAAATTATCTTCATCAATTTCCTCCATAATAAATAAATGCGCCTTTTCTTCTGCTATAAGGAGTACCATGTATTCCATTCTCAAAATGTTGGCGAATATATTGTATAAAATTCTCAATTAACATTTCATCCTTGCAGGTCTTGTAACCAATATTTCTCCATATTAATGAATCAAACTCTGTTGGCACATTAATCGCATTTTCTCCAAAATAATAAAATTCTGTTGCAATTAAGACTCGATTAGTCTGTGTATCTCTATTCAAATTAATATAATTAATAGTTCCATCCGTTTCGCTGTGATGCGATGGCTCTTGTGTCCATTTGCCTCCCAAGGTATGATATATATTGTCTCCATACATAAACATCATACTTTTATTAAATACTGGGCGTTTGTTTCTAAATCTAGGATCTTCCCAATACTCATCAAAAGTTAATGTTTCATCTACTAACATTAACGAAACTAATCTTCCACGAATCGTCATACTTGCAGCCCCAAAAGCACCAATCCAGTCTCCAACATGTGCACTTTTTCTAATTCCTTGCTTACAAGTCGCCAAAGTACAATATCCAAAATGTGGATTAGGGGCAAATCCAAAATCCCTGGGTATTACATATGAATAAAATTTCATAAATTACTTCTCCTAGCATGTAAAGCGCGGTAAATCCATTGGATTACTATCTCGAGGAGTTCCATCTGGTTTTTCCCATTCCATATCTTCACCATTAATCGCTCTTACAATTTTTTCTCCATTCCATCCTACTAAATTATGTCCATGCTCATATAACTCTGGAGGAACGTCCTCATCCTTAGCCCCTTGCAAAAAGACACCAACAATTCTTTTTCCCATATCTGCTGCTGTTTTAATTTCCCAATTTACATAATCGCTTTTAGCCGTTTCTTTTCCAATAAGTACTACAACTGTTCCCGCCCACCTCATTTGAGGTTTTATAAGTTCTTGCTTAATATATTGCTCATTTTTTGCATTGTTTTTTAATTTATTTTCGTATATGGAACTATCCCGCATATTTATTCCATGTCTTCCGATCAAATTTTTAAAAGCCTCTATTTTATCGGCATCATTATGCTGATGTGATACAAAAATATTTTTATTTTCATCCGGCATATATTTCCCCTACCAACTATTTTCTTAATATTTATTATATCCTTCTTACAACTGTACTTCAACATGTCTTCTCATAATTTTCCATTCAAATTTTAAAATGGCATCAAATTGGCGCGGAAGTTTGACAGTTGAATTATAGAAAAAATACTTGCAGGCTGCATAAAACCTGCTTTTTTTGTGCCACCTTTTTTGTATTATTCCATTGTATTTTATTGCAATGTATTAAAAAAGGTGAGCCTATGAGAGTTGCTACATCCAAATCAAAGAATGCCGAATCTTTTTACATCTCAAAAGGGGGCATTAATGACAAAGGTGTTAACACTTCTGTTATTGTCCGAAAACTTGGAACCTTAAAGGAGCTTTTGTCTGAACACGGCCCTACCCGTGATGATGTAATGGCCTGGGCAAAAGAAGAAGCCAGGCTTGAAACCCTAAAGCACAAACAGGAACCGGAAAACAAATCAGTCCAGGTTACTTTTCATGCTGACCGGCAACTGGATTATGGAAGGCAGACTTTCTTCCGTGGTGGATACCTTTTTGCCCAGTCTGTTTATTACCAGTTACAAATACATAAAATTTGCCGCAAATTAAGGTCAAGATATAAATTTCAATACGATATAAATGCGGTCCTTTCTGATTTGATTTACGCAAGGATCCTGAAACCTTCAAGCAAGCGTTCTTCCTTCAAGGCTGCATAACCAAGACCATGTATTATAAGTCGATGATGATTTCAAACCTGTTGAACCGAAAACGCAGGCGAGCATCCGCACCATTTACATTGACAAGGATACCATATGGGAACTGAAGGCATGGCAGGAAGTCCAAAAGAAGGTACTGAAAAACTGTGAATATGTGTTAAGCTGCAACGGCATACCCACCAGCAAGCATACCCTGCCACGGGCATTGGAAAAACTTGCCGAGCTTGCCGACACACACCGCATCAAAATCCATGCACTGAGGCATTCCCACGCCTCCCTGCTCATCAGCATGGGCGAAAATCCCCTGTTGATCAAAGAGCGCCTGGGACATGAAAAAATACAGACAACCCTGGGAACCTATGGTCATCTGTATCCTAACACCAATCTTGAAGTTGCCAATAAGCTGACCGGGATACTGCAGTATACACCCGCCACGCAAAGCGTTACAGACTATACCAGCAACCAGCACACTGCAGCTTATCACAAAGAAGTGAAATAAAAAATGCAATCGTAATGCAATAAAAAGAGAAAAAAAGCCGCAAAGCCTTGATTTTACTGGCTCCGCGGCTCACCTCCGACTATTCGAACTCAAACCACTTTATCTGTCTTCTCCCCATTTATCAGCAATATCTCCTCTTTATATTCTCCATTTTCTCCCAAAAGTATTACTTTTTTTCTGTTTCTCCGACATTTTATTACCAAACTATTACCAGGCACTTTCTGTATTACCAGAGATTTCTCCAGCATTTTTCTGCTTTTTTAGGGTTTGATATCATACCAGTATTACCACATTTCTAATATCATTACAACCAGATATTTTGGGTACAAAGCTCATACAGATATCACACAATCTTCTTCGTAAAATGGTATTTTTGAATCATGCGTGACAAACTGTAACTGATCCGCCTTTGCCTGTGCAATCATGAGCCGATCAAAAGGGTCGTTATGCGGTTGATGCTCATTGTGATATACCAGTGTTTCCAGCGCCTTTACATGTTCTTCTGTAATCGGCAGCATCACATATCCCATTTTTCTGCACAAAGCTGCTAATGTTGAACCACTGATATGAATTTTATCTGGTTTAGCCATATATTTTATCGAAGTCTCCCAGATAGATGCCACACTGTAGTAAATTTCATTTTGCGTATCCAGTATCATCTCCCTGGCTTGAACAGGAAGTTTAGGATTATCATCTAACGCCCAGAGAATGATATGTGTATCAATTAGCAGTTTCATCCCATCCCTCCAAACATCTTCTCAATCTCAGGATTCATTTCATCAAAATCATAATCATCATCATACAACTTCTGCCCTTTTGCAATGCCAATCCTACTTGAAATCTGATCTGCTTTCATCTCTACAGGCTCTGGCTGCATGAAACGCTCTATCATTTCCAATAGAAATTGCAGATTATCTTCTGACAGCCTATTGACTTTTTGTACCACTTGTTCTTGTAATGTCAGCACAGATACAACACCTCCTTATACTGCCCTTCTTTTATTTTCTTTGACCGAATGCTTCCATTTGCTCTGCAAAGTTGTAAAACCTTCTTAAATATCAAAAATGAGAAATATACTAATATCTTTCATACTTATTATATACCCTCCTTCCACTTTACTCAATCCATTTCTCTGCTTTCTTTTGTACTTTTCTTCTTTTTATCGCCTTCCAGCGCTATCCTAAGCTGTTCTAATTCCAACTCTGCTTTCCAGTTTCGCCGTTTGTCTGGCGGCTTCTTATCAAAAAGATAGGCTGCACCATTTACGATATCAACAACTGTTAATATGAATGCCAGATAATCCTCCTTTAATTCCTGGTAACTATCTGGTGACAGAGAAAAATCACCAGACAATATCTGCCCAGTGATTTCATTCATAACAGTCTGCGTTTCCTCTAACGCATCCACAATCCGTTGAATGTTTTCCTTTTTACCAGTAATTACAATATTAGAATAAATACAGCTTCTTGTGATAAAGTCCTTTTTATGCAGACCACTTAGCAAAGCCCGTTGTTCTATAAGTACCCTCGCCCATTTTTCAGGTCGAAATGCTATAGTCTTGTCCTTATGTTTTCCCGCCATTGTCAGTCCTCCTCAAGATTATCCATCAATTCGTTTAGCTGGTCTGCAAGCTCACGGGACTGGTTGGGATACAGATGGGCATAGGTAGATAAAGTAGTCTGGATTTTTTCATGTCCCAGACGTTCTGCTACCAAGTTAGGCTGTACACCCAATTTAGAGATTAACAATGATGCATGACTATGCCTAAGATCATGCAAACGTATTTTCTTTACACCAGACAGTTTGATTCCACGGTTTATTTCTTTTTCAAGATACGACTTTGTAATATGAAAAAGACGGTCATTTTCCATAATACCATACAATTTCCCCACATATACCTCCAACTCAGTTGTCAAAAGTTCAGGCAACGGGATTACTCTTTTACTTTTGGATGTCTTAGGTTCTGTGATCACATCCCTGCCCTTGATTCTCTGATAAGATTTCGTAATGGATAGCGTCTTTTTGTTCGAATTAAAATCAGATACACAAAGAGCCAGCAGTTCGCCGACCCGCAAGCCGCACCAGTATAAAATCTGAAATGCTTGATAGGAATATGGCTTGTCTTTTACTGCTTCAATAAATTTCAGATATTCTTCTTTCGTCCAAAAAAGCATTTCCTCCGCTTTCCCTTTCCCAAGCAGTCCGGCTTTAACAACGGGATTGCTTTTTAATTCGTAGAACCGCACCGCATGATTAAACAATGCGCTCAATTCTGATTGCAGAGTTTTCAGATAAGTCGGCGCATAGGGCTTTCCCTTTTCATCACGATAGGAAATCTGCTCATTCTGCCACTGGATAATATCTTTTGCAC
>OFGE01001922.1_pt1 | contig 16483 bp, 8 predicted proteins | sample 1521681 | NCBI WGS metagenome assembly OFGE01 (sample SAMEA3504093, study PRJEB24116) | mouse gut metagenome | biome: mouse gut; feature: mouse-associated habitat; material: faeces | place: Denmark | collected 2011 | reverse complement strand
CGAGGTGCGGTCCGCGCGGTCGCACGGAAAGCGCAGCGGCTTGGGCCACGGCATGCCCTCGAAGCGCACGCCCCAGCGTTCGGCGATTTCGCGTTCGAAGGGGTGCAGCTGGGGGTGCAGGGCCGTGAGCGACGGCAGGGGGCACTCGGCGTAGTAGTCCATGACGAACGACGTGAGCAGCACCTCGGCCGCTGCGTCGTCGAGCAGCAGGCAGAAGAACCGCAGGTGGGTCTCCGCCTCGTCGGGCAGGGCGAAGTAGAACTCGGGCGGATAGTAAAGCGCATCCCAGTTGGTAACCTCGTAGCGGCCGACCTCGGTAAAGGGACCGTCCTCCGACGTAGCCCATTCGACCACGAAGAAGCGCGGGCCGGTACCCGACGACGAGGTCGAGAAGAAGAGGCCGAGCTGCTCGGCAGCCGTAACGCCGGCCGTCGATACTGTGGCTACCCATGCCTCGCCGTTGATCTCGCCGTAGCTCTTGCCGTCCGAACCCTCGTGGTTGATCCAGCCCTTGCCGTTGAGACCTATATAGGCGTTGGGCGTCGCGGCGGGCGTATCGAGCAGCTTGCGCCAGTAGCAGTAACCGGCATAGATCGTAGCCGACGAGTTGGCGAAGTTCCACTTCGTCTCGAAGGTCGTCTTCAACTCTCCCTCGCCTGCATTGGGCTTGATGTCGAGCACGCCCTCGTGAGCGAACGTATCATCCCATACGAACTCCACGATATCCGTCCACTTGCGCTCGCCCGCAGCCGGAATCCTGTCGTCCTCCGATGTGCGCATGCGGAACACGGGCATATACTCGGTCCACGTCTTAGAGGCCGCATCGAGCGAGGTCTCCGTATGGCGCGGCATGATGATACCCGTTATGTCGCCGTTGCCCTTGGGCAGGAACTGAGCATGCTTGAAATTGGCGCCGCTCTCTATGGCGTCGCCGCCCTCGACGTATGCACGTATGGCACCGCCGCCGGCAAGACGCAGCATGCGTGCATGGTCGGTCGAACCGTAAGCGGCCTTGGGCTTATTGGAGTTGTTGGCCGACGTCGGGTTCTCGTCGCCGGGATAATACGTACCGTAGGGGAATACCCACTCGGCGTTCTTCAACGTGACGAGCGTATTGTAGTACTTGTCGGCCTCCTCGACCGATGCAAGCTCTATGGGCGTGGGCAGACCGGCGCCCTCGACCGGATCGAATATGCGGTCGGCCGCCACTACGCCGTCTACCGCCTGCCACGGCGTGACGATGCAGTCCAGGAGCCATACCTTGACCTTCGTGCCTGCCTTCAAGGCTGTGTTCGGGGCCGTGAGGTTCAGGCAGAGACCCTTCTGGCTCGCATCCTCGACCACGAGAGTATTGGGATCGATATTGCCGCCGTCGATATCGCTGATGACGATAGCCTCGACCGAGTAGTTCTCCGTAACGACACGATCCTCACCCAGCGACGCGAGCAGCTCCTCGACGGTTACCACCACCGAGTTGTCGGCATTGAACGCCGACTGCATCACGCGCAGCTGTGCGACGATATCGCTGTGCTCGCCGGCACCGTAGAAGGTGATATAACCCTCGCGCTTGCCGTCCTGAGAGTCGAATTTGTCGATATTGAGGATATACGTATCGCGGTCGGTCTCCGTCAGACGGAACCACTCCTCGGGCCACTCTGTCTCCGACTTGTAATAGTAGGGGACGTTGGCTCTGACCGTCACGGCATACTCGGCCTGGGCAGTCGTGGCCGAAGCGCGCGAAGCGGCCTTGCCGTCGACATAGAGGTCGATATGCTCCTTGTTGGACTTCTGGCGGATGGTCAGCATGGGCTCGGCCAGGGTGCCGTCGGCATAGTAGAAATAGACGTTGGCCGAACGCTCTTCGAGGTTGTCGTTATCCTCGCAGAGGAACTTGACGCGGCCGTCGAGCTTACCCTCGTTGGGATAGATCTTGACCCACGAATCGGTCTCGGGGTTCTCGACCTCGATGCGCCAGTCGCGGTTCGAACGGATGTCGTAAGATACCAGCTCCGACACGCTGTTCGAGATTATCGCCTCGGCCGTGAAGCCCGCCTCGGAATACTCCTCCACGAAGGCCTTCATCGAGGTGTTGAGCTTGGCATTTTCCAGATAGAGGAACGCTCCGCCCTCGTATCCGCTCGTCTCGTCCTCCTTGCACGATGCGTTCAGCAGCGAGCCGCAGACGATCGCCGCGCAGGCCGCAGACGAGAGAACTCTTCTAAACATATTATCTGTCTTCATATTCATTGTCGATTAGAGGTTAGTTACTCCTGATATGTGAGCGTGCGGAACGAATGCGGCCACGGCTGACCGGCATCCTTGGCAACCGCCTGTCCGCTCCACCATACCGGCGTTACGATGTCGTTGGTCGTCGTGCCCATGCGCTCCAACGCCACCATGTAGTTGGCGCGGTTGTTGGCAATGGCTATCTGCGGATAGCTGCATCGTGCGATGAACACGGCCTTGCCCTCGCTGTTGATCGAGAAGCCCTGCTTCACGATACCCTCGTTGATCGTGCACTCGGGGTAACCCGTGCGGCGCATCTCCGAGTAGGGATCGAAGCCGATGTTCCACCACAGCGCCAGCCACTTCTGCTCGGCCAGACGCTTGAACGTGCCGTCCCACCTGACCTCGGGGCGTGCTATGAGGTTCTCGATCTGCTGGTCGGTAATCGTGACGTTGGTAAATGCGACACCCGAACCGTCCATGACCGGGAAACGGCCGTTGGCACCCCACGGAGCCCACTTCTTGCACGATGCGCGCAGAGCCTCGTTGTAGTACTGCTCGGCGCTGCCCTGAATCCAGCCGTTCATCGCCGCCTCGGCCTCGATGAACAGCAGCTCGTCGTAGCAGAGGATGATGTTGGGATTGGTATCACGGCACAGCACTTCGTAGTGCATGTAGGTCTCGGCCTGCGCATTGGTCCATTTCTGTCCCAGAGCCTCGTTGTATACCGAAGGCTCGGCGCCGTAAGACTGCACGCATCCGGGCTTCGAACCCTGCCAGTTCCATACGATGCTCGACGATCCGGTGCGGTAACGGGGCGTGCACCATATTTTCAGACGCGGGTCTACATCCTGCTGGTTCTTGTCGTTGTAGACCATAAGGCCGATTATGTGCTCCGATACGAGATGATCGCCCGAGAAGCCGTTGTCGGTAGTGATATCATACTGGTTCAGCACATTGCGGTAGTAGATAGCCGAGCCGTCGAAGCGGATCATAGCGTTGTCGTCGTTCGAGGTCATGACCGGATACTTGGCCGGATCGCCCACTATGGCGGCCATGCGCTCGGCAACGCTCGGCGAGAACTCCTCGTTACGCAGCGACACGCGGTTGAGAAGTCGCATGTGGAGCGTGTTGGTAAACTTCTGCCACTTGGCTATGTCGCCCGCGAACATCTTGTCCTTGGTGGCATCGGCCAGTACGTTGTTGAGCTTGTAGAGCGAATTGGCGGTCTCCAAGTCGGCCATCATACCCTCGTATACCGACTTCTGCGACTCGACCACGGGACGTATGATGCCCTCGGCACCGCGCAGCGCCTCCTGATAGGGAATATCGCCGTAGAGGTCGGTCAGGATAGACATGTAGTACACCTTCATGGTCAGGGCTATGGCCATGGCATTGTTGTCGCCCTGCTTCTCGGCCAGCTGATACATGTGACGCGCATTGGCGGCGGTCAGGAAGCAGTGGTTCCACATCGAATTGTACTGGCTCTCCAACTTGTAGCAGTGCTCCAAACGGGGACCCGAACCCGTCGCGCAGTTCATCTGCGCGATCTGGTTACCCCACTCTCTGGTGCGCGACATGAGACTTTGCGAGCCGGCTACCGTAATATCCTCCAACATGGCCATAGCTCCTACCGAACCGTACGACTGTTTGTTGGGGTTGGTATTGAACTTCTCGTAGTCGCTCGTGCACGAAGCGGCGAGAACGGCGAAAAGCATTATTCCTATATATTTTTTCATAATAGTCTTCTCCTTTCGTTAGAACTGAATTTTAACATTGAAGCCGTAAGTGCGCGTCATGGGGAACGTACCGGTCTCAACACCGGGATAGATGCTCGTTCCGTTGACCAGACCGGCGGCCTCGGGGTCGTACTGCGGCCAGTCGGTAATGCAGAATACGTTGGTGGCGAATACGCCCACCGACAGACCCTGAATTACCTTGGTCTTAGCCAGCAGCTTGGCCGGGAAGCGGTAGTCCAGACGCAGCTCGCGCAGCTTGAAGAAGTCGGTCGAGAAGGTGTTCTCGCGCGTATTGTCGCGCACCCACTTGATCGTGTTGTAGTATACCTGTGCATTCTCGGTAATGGTCGTATTCTTGGCGTAGACCGTGTTGCCCTCGGCATCGACGTCGGCCGTGGCCACTACGCCGTCGAGAACCATACCGTCGGTACGTCCCTCCAACGAGTTCTTCAACTTACCCTGATAAGAGAGTGCGAAGTTCGTTACCGAGAATGCGTTACCGCCCATCTGCGCCGTAAACTGAGCCGACAGCGTGAGGTCTTTCCACGTGATCGAGGTGTTCAGACCGGCCTTCCAGCGCGGCGTAACGCGTGCGATATGCTGGTCGGGCTTCGACGTGAGCGACGGATAACCGGTGCTGGGGTTGATGAGAATCGCGCCCGAGCAGTCCACCTTGTTGCCGTTATCGTCGATATAGTACGAACCTTCGGGTGCGCGGTTGTAATCCTTGCCGTAGAGCTGGTACATCTCCTGACCTACATAAGAGTAAATATAGGTACGTCCGCCGATGGTCGTCGAGGTAGATGCCTGCAACGGGGTTGCGGGATCCCATTCATCGGTGAGCGCCAGCAGCATATTCTGGTTGTATGCCCAGTTGGCGTTGATGTTCCATGTCCAGTTGCGGGTCTTGACCGGCGTGGCGTTGACCGTAACCTCGATACCGCGGTTGCGGATCTTACCGGCGTTGATCTTCATCGACGTGTTGCCGATCTCGGCCGACTGGGCAGCCGATATGATCTGGTTGGTGGTGGTATTCTGGTACAGAGCTATGTCGACGCCCAGACGGTTGCCGAAGAACTTCGTATCCAGACCGATCTCCCAGCTCTCGCAGTTCTCGGGCTCGATGTATGCGTTGGGCAGGGTCGAGGGCAGAGATACGCTGCCGGGGAACGAGGTGCCCGAATAGTCGGGATAGAGCGAATATACGCCCGTGTCGTTACCCACGTTGGCCCACGATCCGCGCAGCTTTATCATGTTGATGTCGTTGCTGCGAATCTTGAAGAGGTTGTCCAGCAGGATGCTTGCGCTGACCGACGGGTAGAAGTAAGACCACTTGGTGGGGTGGAGCGTACTCGACCAGTCGTTACGCGCCGTAACGTCGAGGAAGTAGGTGTCGTCCCAGCTCAGGTTCACGAAACCGTATACCGACTGTATCTCCTTGCGGCTGCGGTAGGGCGATACTTCGAGCGCGACGGCAGAGTTGGCCATAGTGTACATGCCCGGACCGTTGATACCCAGCTCGGGGGCGTCGATAGTGGTCGAAGCGTATTTGTTCGAGAGGCGGTTGGCACCTACGGCGGCCGTAAGACCCAGACGCTCGTCGAGGAAGAGTTTGTTATACTTCAACAGGAAGTCCATCGAGTACTCGTACTGGCGCACGGTCTTCTCGCGGTACATACCGGTCGCATAGTCGGCCGACATGAAGGGCTGTCCTTGCGTGCGGAAATCGACGCTCATATCCATACCGCCGCGCAGATCGAGCGTAAGGCCGTCGATGATGTCGATGCCCACGACGATGTTGCCGTATACGCGGTCGCGGTCGATCGTGTTCATGGCATCCTCCACGACGCGGTAGGGGTTGTGTCCCGACTTCGAGTTGTAGACCAGCGACGACTGTATGTCATAGGGGTCCTTGCCGTTACCGAGGTTGTAGATAGCCTCCGTATATCGTCCCTGATAGTACTCGTCGTAGTAGTTCTTCATCGGATACGCCGTATAGCCCCAGATAAGGCCGTACATTGGCGAAGCGTTGGAGTAACCCGACATGGGCATGTTGTCCGACTTCTTGTGCGTATAGTTGACCTTGGCCTGCAAGCGGATATGCTTCGAGAGCTTCTGGTTGACATTCAGCGAGTAGTTCTGCTGCTCGTAGCCCGTATTGGGCATGATCCACTGGTTGCGGTTGTCGGTAAACGAGAAGCGCGCCGAAGTACCCTTGCCCGTCGAGCCGTCGACCGAAACCGAGTTCGTCCACGTCACACCGGTCTTGAAAAAGCCCGTATACCAGTCGTCGGCATATACCCACGGCACCAGATCGAATTCGCCGGTCTCCCAGTTCTTCGAGTGGTAGAGGTAGCGCATCTTCGACGCATCGTACTTCTCGCCGAACGAATAGCGCGAGATGTTCTTCTGTACGGCCACGCCGTGCTCGGTCATGCTGGCCGGCAGACCCCACGCCGACACGTACTGATCGGTGGTGCCGACATTGTCGTTAGAGTTCGACGGACCGTACTCGCCCTGAAAGTCGGGGAAGAAACCTGCATTCTCCAACGTGCATGTCGACGAGAACGACACGCCGAAGCCCTTGGTCTCGCGGCCGCTCTTGGTCGTGATGAGGATCACGCCGTTCTGAGCCAGCGAACCGTAGAGAGCCGAGGCGGCCGGGCCTTTGAGCACCGACACCGACTCGATATCGTCGGGATTGAGGTCGGCCACCGAGTTACCGAAGTCGACCGGGGCGTTGTTGTTGGCGTAGTTGGCACCCGAGCCCGAAGCCACCGTACCCGAGATGACGGGGATACCGTCGATGACGAACAGAGCCTCGTTCGAGCCGTAGTTCAGCGACGAGTCGCCTCGCAGCGTCACGCGCACCGTACCGCCGGGGCCCGTACCTGCCGACGACATCGACAGACCGGCCACCTTACCGTTCATATTGTTGATCCAGTTCGAAGCGACGCTCGACGTGAGAGCCTCGTTATCGACCTGCGAAATGGCGTATCCGACCGACTTCTCGGAGCGGGTCAGACCCAGCGCCGTAACCACCACCGAGTCGATGTTGGTCGCCAGCTCGCGCATGGTGACGTCGAGCGTGGTGCGCGAGCCGGGGACGAACTCCTGCACTTCGTAACCGATAAAATTGAAAACGAGAACATCGTCGGCCGATTTGGTCGTTATGGAGTAGGTACCGTCGACATTGGTCGAAGTACCGTTGTTGGTACCCTTTACAACGACGGTCACGCCGACAGCCGGCGTCTTACCGTCAGAATCGTAAACCACACCCTTGATCGTACCCTGGGCATAGGCCTCGACCGAGAGGAAGAGGACGGCCACGAGCATCACGGCGCGGAAAAAGTAATTCTTCAAATTCATATGTTTAGATTTTTATTTCTTCAACGAATCCCGCCGCATCGGAGGATCGGCCTCATGCCGACCCCCGACTCGGACGGATTTCAGGGTGTTACTCGACGATCTTGATTCGGGGCGAATCGGCTGCGCCGGCACCGGCGAAACGCATCGTACCGCCGTTGGGGGCTGCGAGCACCGCACCGCCGGCCGTCCAGTTGGCCATGCAGCGGAAGCGCACCTGCAACATGAAGCCTGCGGGCAGCGACACGGGCAGCGTTATCGTCTCGTCGATCTTGGTATTGTTCTTCGAATCCTTACTCAATGCGTGCGTATATTCGACGGTCTGACCGCTTACCTCGGCCGTAAGCGTCGCTGCGGCGGGCACCCACTCCGTTCCGTTGAAATACTCCAACATCCAGTAGAGATGACCTGTGCCGGATACGCGGCTGAGAGCCGTGAAGTTGATCTTCGTGCCTGCGGCAAGAGCCGTCGTGGGCACCGAGAAGAGCCAGTAGTCGCCCGGCCATGCACCCGTCACGTAGGGATGCCCCGTACCGCCTATCACGCGTGCGAATTTACTGTCGGGATCGACCTTGCCCTCGACCTCGATATACTGCATGTAAGCCGTACCGTTAGCTGCACCGAGCAGGTTGTCCACCTCGAATGCCCAGTTGTAGGTGTTGGCTTTGAAGTCGGCCTCGGTATACGACCAGTATACGTCAGAGCCTGCGGCAAGCGTCGGCGTCATATCGGCCGCAGCCTGCTCGACGACGATCTCGGCCGCGGCAGCGGCGCCGGTCAGCGTCAGCTTGCCCGAGCGGGCGCCGAACTCGCCGGCACTGTGAATCTTGGGCGTAACTTTTACGACGACCGTCTCGCCGGCCTTGCCAACGGTATTATCGACCGTAAACCAGTCGCCGTCCTGTGCCAGCGTCCAGTCCTCGTTGGCGTCTACCGACACCTCGAAGGCCGTGTTCTGGAAGGCGTTGAAGTTGACGGACTTGACCGACGGAGTGATGAACGGCAGATCCGAAGCGCCGTTCTGCTGCAAGGTGTAGCTGCCGACCGTCTTGCCCTCGACTTCGAGGGTCAGGGTAGCCGAGCGGGGCGCACCGTCGTTGGCCGCTACGGTAACGATATTGTTGTTGAAAGGCAATGCCGAACCGTTCGACGAAGCCTCGGTTCTGGTTTCGTTGTACGATATGCCGGCAGACTTGTCCTTAGTAGAGTTGCTTGCGAACTGCGTGAAGGTTACCCAGTCCGAATCCGACGTGAGTTTCCACTCGCGGTTGGCCATTATGCGCAGCGTCGTGACCGTACCTCCGCCGATGCCCATTGCCGTCTCGGGCATGCCCGAAACCTCTACCGCGAGGGCGTCGGGAGCCGTCTTCGACTCGGCGGCCTCGGCCGTCTTGTCATCGGCGCGGACGACCTTTATATCGTCGAGGAACAGACGGTTCTTCTTCTCCTCGCTCGACCCGAACTTCAACTGCGTATCCGACGTGGCGCCCACGATGACGAACTCGTGCTGCATCCACGTGAAGAAGACGTCGGCACCGAACTCGCGGATCGTCTCGCCGTCGTCGAACGTACCCGCGCCGACGATCTCGACCGGAATGGTGGTCTTGCCGTCCTGAACATCCGGATTGAAGTCGACGTTCGCCGTGCGATAGCCCTGCACGCGGAACGAGCAGAGCAGCGTCGCGGTGCAGCCCTCGTCGATAGCCGACAGCGGATGAGTCAGTATATAACCCATGTTGGCCGTCTTACCGATCTTAATGAAGCCGTCGTAGCGGCCGTAAGCCGTATCCATGCCCGCGAACTTCTCGGCGACGATATCGCCCAGCTTGTCCGCGCCGCAGTCGTTGCTGCCCTTGGTGCCTACCTTCACGCCGTCGGGGAACTCGCCCGTATCGACGGTCGGATAGCCGTGGAGCGAGTAGCCCTCGGCAGGCCATATATCCTTCATCCACGAGAAGTCCTCGTTATAGAATACGAAGCCCGCCTCGTGCTGGTCGACCGTAAAGTAACCCTCCTGAGTAAGCGCGACGACCGCCTCGCCGGCATTGTCGGCATTCTCGGGATCCTTCGCCGTGAAGGTCAGCTTGCCCTCGTTGATCTCGCCCTTGTCGTTGTCCTTGGGCGTTACCACGACCTTAACGCTCTCGCCGCCCTTACCCGACTTGGGTGCCACGGCATACCATGTTTCGTTCTCGGCCGCGAGCGTCCAGTCGTATGCGTTCTCGACCGTAAACTCGTAAGGCACGTTGTCGCGTGCGGGGAAAGCTATCAGGCCGTCTTCGATGCCGTTTACGACGAACTCGGCGCTGCGGTAGGCCGTCTGGCTTACCGAGAACGAGTACTCGGCTGTAACGGGATGTTTGTAGGTGCCGGCATTGGCAACCACGGTTACCTTGCCCTCGCGTGCGGCGCCGTCGTTCTCGACGGCCGTAAGCGTCACGCGGATCTCCTCGCCCGCCTTGCCGCTCGACGGCTCGACGACGAACCAGCCCGCATCTTTCTTCACTGTCCACGGAGCGGTGGCATAGACGGTAAACGTCTTGGCCTTGTCTTCGCCGTCATAGTAAGCGAAAGCATAACCGCTCTCTGCCCCTACGACTTCTATCTGCGGCGTCTCCGGAGTCGGAGGCACCACCGGGTCATCCTCCTTACAGCCGGTAAATACCGCACCGGCCATAAGGGCGGCCGCCCATAGACATTGTCTAAAATGTTTCATAGAGTTTTGGTTTTTGTTAGTAAATAAGTTAGTCGTTATTCATATTGCGTCGTGAAGGCCTTGGGACGAGTCATCGACTCGGCATAGACCACCCCGAACGTATCGGTTACCTTCACTTCGAGGGTCGACGTGGCCGACGCGGCCTCGACGGCGAACATGTGGCAGGTATACTCGCTGGGGAATGTCAGCGACGTGGTGGCGCCGCGGGGTATGTCGTACGAGGCCATGCGCAGCGGGTCGTACTTGCGGATCTGCTCGACCTCCAACTGACGGCCGTTCTCCGTGACCTCGATCTTCCATGCGGGCTCCCATGCCCAGACGTTGATATATACCACGTTCGAAGTCGGCGACAGATCGGCATAGTCGCCTGCGCGCTGGGGCATCTTCTCCTTGAACTTGGCCGTGGCGTCGCTGTTCCAATACTTCATGAACTCGTTCATGTCGTAGGTCTGGAACTGGCGGTCGATATCCACACCCATACCTTTGTATTTATAGGTTACCTTGTCGCCGTCGGCCGTGAAGACCTTGTAACCGGCGGGCGAACCGTCGCAGCATGCGTTGTTCTGCGCATAGCGATATGTCCACCACCACGTGCCGCAGACGGCGGCCACGTTCTGCTCGATCATCTTGGCGGCATAGCCCTCGATAGGGATGTTGCGGTTGACATGGCTGTGGCCCGAGAGCAGCGTCACGTCCGAGTAACCCTCGAAGCATTCGAGCAGCTCCTTCTGGCGCGACAGCGAAATGGCGTCGTTAACATACCAGCCGTTAGCGGCGTTGTAGGCCATAGTGCGTATCGGGCAGTGGTAGCCGACGAATATCGGGGTAGACTTGTCGACATGCTTCAAGTCCTCTTTGAGGAAGGCGATGTTGTCCTGCGAGAAGTACTTGTCGTAGTTGCGGCTGCCGGCGATAGTCGAGTGACCCGGCTCGCCGTCGTTCTTGTATACCGTATTGTCGAGCATGATATAGTGCACCTTGCCGATATTCATCGAGTAGAATACGGGGCCCATTTCGTCGCGATAGGTCTGCTCGGGCTCCCAGTCGCCCTGATAGGCGGCGTCGTTGTCGTGGTTGCCCATGGTCGACCAGAACTGGAAGTCTACGCCCTTGACGCAGGCCTTGGCATCGGCGAGCGAGAAGCGGTTCTGATACCAGTAGAGATCCCACGACAGGTCGCCCAGATTAAGGCAGTATACAGGTGCCGACTCGGCGTTGCACATGGCGGTCATCTCGCTCACGAAGCCTGCCGTAAACTGCGACAGGTCGCCGGTCGAACGGTTGGCCAGGTGCATGTCGGTAGCCACCACCATTACGTGACGGTCGTTGTCCTCACGGAACAGCTCGAAGTCGTGCTGCTCCAACTCGCCGGCCGCCTTGACCAGCTTCTGCCAGAACTGAGGCAGCGCCTCTTTGGTCGCCACGTTGTAGCCCGAGGGCAGGATCACGAACACCGAGCCGTGCTTCTTCTTCGACTCGATCCAGTAACGTCCCATTTCGTCGGTCTTTTCGATCTTCACGCCGTCCGATACGAGCACGCCCTCCACAGGCTCGCCCGCACACACCACGCGGCCTTTGATCGTAGCGCCCTCCTTATCGGGGAAGTCGTCGCCCGAGCCCGATATGACATTGATCTTCGCACTGCCCAGAGCCTGCATCATATTGGCGCGGCGCAGCACGAAACGATATGTCGTGCCCGTCTCTACGGCGTCGGGCACCGCAAAGCTGAATTTGTTGTCGGCAACCTCCGACGGCGTTACGCGGATGTCGCTGCCGGTGCGCAGCAACAGATAGTCGCCGGCTGCGAAGCCCTTGCCCGTAAGGCTGATGACATCTCCCTTGGCGACGTTGTACTCCTTTTCGAGCACTACCCCGCTCACGAAGCGCGACGGCACCGGCTCGTCGCCCGGTGTGCTAACGGGGTCGCTTTTAGAGCATGACCACGCGAACACGAGCGCCGCAGCCATAGACAGGAAACAGAGTTTGAGTATTGAATTTTTCATAGGCGGTAATATTATTGTTTATTCGGTTATGCTATCTATCTGACCGTTACGGTCTGCGACCATTGGCGACCGTCGCGGTCGGTGGCCACGATCCTCACTTCGCGCGCATCGGCCGAGGGCAGGGCGCGGAAATAAAATTCGGCATTGCGGATCGATTTGAGCAGGTTGCGCCGTATGCGCGGCTCGACACGCACCGTATCGACAAAGGCCATATAGTCGGGATCGGTCATCGTCAGACGCTCCATAGCTCCGCGGTAGCGGCCGTCCTCGTACCAGACCACAGTCCAGCACGGGTCCCAGCCCCAAATCTTGGCCACGACGAATGGCTTGTGCTCCTTCAACTCGCCGGGCAGCCAGATGCGCATCTGGTAATCCTCCCCCTGCCCGAGGGTGCGGTAGAGCCACGACCACCGTCCGTCGCTCTCCGTAATGATGCTCAGGCCTTTGGTCGATCCGTCGCTGTTGAGCGGCGCATGCCACAAATTGCCGTTGACCTGACCGACGTTGTGTTCGACCACGCCGGGCGTTATGTCGTAATTGGAGTTGATATGCGAATGTCCCGTCAGGAAATGCAGCTCGTACTTCGACAGCAGCTTCATCAACCGGCGGTTCGAAGACATCTGCCAGCGGTCGCGCCAGTACTTCATCGCCGGCGCGTGCATCGCCACGCAGACCCTCTCGCCCTCGGGCAGATAGGCCGTATACTTCTCGACCCATGCCAGCTGGCGGTCGCTGACACGCTCGTCGTACTCCTTTTTGCCGTAATACTCTATGTCGTCGAGCACGATGAAGTGCGTACCGCCCATATCGAAAGCATAGTAGGCGGGGCCGAAGACGTTGACGGTTTCATAGATCCCCCAGGATAGTAAGAGGAGCAGGACGATCCCCTTTTTCTGCTGTACCATCATCTTGTAAAATTCATAGTACAGCAGGCTGGTCTTATGGCTCAGACGGCTCAGCTTCCCTCTGAGCCAGTACAGAAGCTTCTCCAGACGGCTGTTCGACTTGACCTGATACATCCGGTTGAAAACGAGTACCCCCGCTGCCGGCATCAGCACGGCAAGGCTCCCCAGTATCGCCAGCGCGCAAGAGCCCTTGTTGACCGGTTTCCCGAACAGATTCAAGTTGAGGTATTCTCCCAGGGAAGCCGCCATGCTCCAGCAATAGAAGGGGTTCACACATTTCAGCCAGTTCAGTCCGCCGCTGAGAGGGATCGTCTGATAGAGCATGTATCCACCGCCCAGCACAGCGGCGGAGACCGTGATCGCCGCCGCCCCGTTCCTTATGCACATCCCGATACAGAACAGCAGGCAGGCAAAAAATACGGCGGCAGCAATGCGGAGCAGGATAATTGTGACCAGCCCCTGTCCGACCGTCAGGAAATGGGCACAGTTTCGGAACCGGGACATGGATTGGAGGGGGCGGCTCAAATCGCCATAGCCGTATATCCCCCCCAGGAACAGGATCGTCCCCGTTTCCTGGAGCAGAACGTACAGCATGGCGGCAGAGAGCATCGCCGCCAGCTTGGACAGGGCCAGCGGTGTATGTCCCCGGCGATTACCCTTCAGGAGCAGCGTCAGTCCCGCGTCACGTTCATGAAAGATCACAAAATATGAAAGTACAGCCAGAAAGACCAACAGGAACAGTACGCCGCTGTTGTAGCTGGAAAGCGCCTGGAGACCAAAGTCGTTGTCTGCTTTTATTTCCAGTCCGGTAAAGGGTGCAAAGTCCGCACAGGTCTGCCGCAGATTGCGATAAACGAAGCTGTCCTGATCAGAGAAAAACGCTGTTGATCTCATCTGCTCCGCGCGGGACGCCATCTCACCTGTAAATACGGCGTAGGACTGCCGGTAGGAGTTCTGCGCGTCCAGCTTTTCCTGATACCAGCCGTTAGCGTCAACAGAAGCGTCTCCCGCTTGAAAGGCCTGGTACAATTCCCGGTTTTCATAGACATAGAAAAAGGCGGAGGTATTCTTTTCCAAGATATACAGCGTTAGAAGATTGCCTGCCAGCAGCAGCACAGCAAGTACCATAAACAGGCGGCGCTGCCACAGTTTGAGCCATTCATATCCAAAAAGTTTCATCTTGGCGGACTCCTATCCCTGGAAGCGTTTACCTCTTGATTTTAACAACATCCTTATCGATCGGATCACCATGATAGGTACCGATTTGCTTATCCCACTGAACAACGCCCCAAGCCGTGCTGTTTTCATCGCCGCTGCTGTATTGCAGATACATCACATCGGTCCCAAGGGGCAGGATTTCATGAAAAATAATCGTTGTGGGCGGCTTGAACGTGTCGATCTTCTCAAGATTGTTGTCGAAGACCTCGTATATGAGGTTATCCTCATCTTCTTCTCCCCGCGCGACTTTATGAGCATTGGTCAGATATAGATATGTTCCATCGCTTACAAATGAGCTGTACTTTGGAACATCCCGCATAAATATTTCCGGGTTCGAGCCGTCCAACTCCGCAATATACCAATCAGACTCCGCTGTGCCGCCCGGTGCAAAGTCAAACGAAGACAGAAGTATCTTGTCATTCCAAAGTTCGAGAGAGGAAATAAACTCCGTCTGTGATGTGCCTGGAAGAACAATCTCAGTAACCGTATCATTCAAAATATCATAGACAAAAGTTTTGTAGTATAAATAGGTTAGAAAATTGTCATCATCGATTTCTTCCTCGGAAGGGGTATACGCCAGAATCTGAAAGTATAAATGGTTGCCATATGCTTTTGGTTTGCCCAATGTAAAAATATCCAGGTCCGCATCCGCAGAAAAGACAGGTTTCTCCTTCTTAGCCGGGTCAGTCAGGGAAAGGGACATCAATTGCACATTCTCTTTGATCTTTCCATCAATATTCTCATGAACTTGCTTCGTGAAGTAAAGGACATCACGATGGATCAGCCATTCATTGATCGAGCAGTTGTCCCATTGATAGACCTGCTCCTTCTTTGAACCGTCTTCAGACAGGCGGTAGAGGGTCGGAGGAGAGGCGTTAAATCCGTCATCCAAACAATAAAGAACTCCGTTGCAATAAGAAATACCCAGCTGGCCTGTTGGAAATCCATCGGCCGGAAGCATACAGGCGTTACAGTAGGCGTATTTTTCCGGGTCTGTTTCCTGGTCATGCAGGCAGTCCGCTTTGTTGCACAGCGGCAGGATCAGGTTTGATCCCTCGTCAATAAAATAGATATAATCTCCATGCAGCACATAAGGCCCTTTGCTGCCCCGTACATGCCGCAATGTAAAGCGCAGAGATTCCATATTCATGTACTGATAGTCACTGCCCTCGATGTAGGTATCCGGCAGTTCCTTCGACTTGCAGGCGGCGCAGAGCACGGCAAGCAACAAGTAAGGAGCTGAGACCTATGAAGCGAGTGACGGCCATCGTGCGGCCCGAGAAGATGGAAGCCCTGAAGGACGCGCTGTTCGCGGCAGACGTGAGCGGCATGACCATATCCCAGGTGCACGGCTGCGGCGCCCAGCACGGCTGGAGCGAGTACGTGCGCGGCACCGAGGTGCTGCTGAACATGGTGCCGAAGGTGAAGTTCGAGATCGTCGTGGACGATGGGGAGGTGGACGGTCTCGTGGACGTTATCGTGGCGGCCGCGCGCACCGGGGAGGTGGGCGACGGCAAGATCTTCGTGGCGCCCATCGAGGAGGTCGTGCGCATCCGCACCGGCGAGCGGGGCGCAGCCGCTGTGTAGGGGGCGTGCGTGCTACAATCTCTCGCGAGAAAACGAGAGAAAGGAACCCCATGCACATCTATACCCCCCGCGGCGTGTGCTCCCGCCAGATCGATGTGGAAGTGAACGGCGACACGGTGGAGAGCGTCCAGTTCACCGGCGGCTGCGACGGCAACCTGAAGGCCATCTCGAAGCTGGTGACCGGCATGAAGGTGGATGACGTGGCCGCGCTTCTGGAGGGCAATACCTGCGGGCGGCGCTCCACCTCCTGCGCCGACCAGATGGTGCGCGCTCTGCGCGAGGCCCAGGCTGAAGGGCAAGCCTAGAAAAAGCAAGCGGTAAGGGCCCAGGCGGCGTTGCCCGGGCCCTTCGTCATGGAAGGGGATTTCGATGATCTGCGTCGGTGATCTGTGCGCCCTGGCGTCCATCTCGGGCATCGAGGTGCTGTCCGGCGCCGGGGCCACCTCCCGCCGGCTGGTGCGCGAAGTGGCCATCATGGATGACGAGCCCCTCACCGGCTCCTACGATGTGTTTCATCCCGGTGATGCCGTTTTCGCGTCGCTGAGCTTCTGCGGCGGCGATAACGCGGTCATGGACGAGGCTGTGGCAGCCCTCGCCTCCCGCGACGTCGCCTGCGTGCTCGTGAAGGGCTCGCTTCCCTACGCACCTTCCGAGGCGGTGCTGGTCGAGTGCCGCCGGCGTGCCGTTCCCCTTATCCGCTACGGCGCGGGCCTGCTCGAGCAG
>OFGE01001920.1_pt1 | contig 16487 bp, 16 predicted proteins | sample 1521681 | NCBI WGS metagenome assembly OFGE01 (sample SAMEA3504093, study PRJEB24116) | mouse gut metagenome | biome: mouse gut; feature: mouse-associated habitat; material: faeces | place: Denmark | collected 2011 | reverse complement strand
CATTTTTATTTTCTGCATATAATAAGTCTAAGACAAATAATTTCTTTACATATCTCTTGATTATCATATTGACAAATATGATAACAAAAACACAGAAAACAGAGCCAACTGCAACCCCTGTCACTGAAAATTGATATCTTTCAAACTCTTCTCTTCCAAATATTGTTCTAAAGAGATTCCAAATTATAAAAGTTAATGCGTTACCAAGCAATAAACCTACAAGAGAGCATTTCAATAGGATCGGCATGATATCTTTTACCAAATATTTTTTCAATTTACCTCGCCCAGTTCCAAGAGCAAGAAAAATCCCTAACTCTTTGCTTTTACTTTTAATAAATAAATTTTCAGCATACCATATAAGAAGAAAACAGCCTATAAGATCTATGATAAAAAGAATTCCTGCCTGCATTTGTGAATCTCCACCGGATGGTAATGCAGCTTTTATCATATTGCTTAGAATCAGTGATGCAAAAGATGATACTAGTGTAATCGATACAATTAAGCAGAAAGTGAACTGTCTATATTTATTTTTGTTATATTTCCTCAATTTTACTAAGATTCTTTTCATATGCATTCACCGCCATCAAACTTTTTCAAAACATCCAGTAATGTATCATGAAAATCTCTCCTGTCCTTATGGTTGGTAAGGTGTTTTACAATTTTTCCATCTTTTAAAATAATTACCCGGTCACAGTAGCTAGCTGAAAATGTATCATGTGTGACCATGAATATGGTCGCACCCAGATTGGTTTTCGCCTGCGTAAACGCCTGAATTACGGCTTTGCTGGAATTGCTGTCTAAATTACCGGTTGGTTCATCTGCCAACACCAATAACGGATCATTCATTAAAGCCCTTGCTACAGCTGTTCTTTGTTTCTGGCCCCCGGAAATTTCTGCCGGATACTTATCAGAAATTTCTTTTATATTAAAAAATTCTAATAATTGTCTTGCCTTATTTTCCATCTTATCAAGAGATGTCTTAGCAATAAGATTGGGGATACAAATGTTCTCAAACACAGTCAATCCGTCCAAAAGCATAAAGTCTTGAAACACAAATCCCAGTTTCTTATTACATAATTCTGCAATTTCTTTCTCTGTCATTCTTGTGATGTCTTTATTATCCAAAATTATTTCTCCTGAATCACAGGGCAGAAAAGATGAAATACAATTTAATAATGTTGTCTTTCCACTTCCTGAGGGTCCCATTACCGCAACAAATTCTCCCTTTGATATTGAAAAATTTATATCCTTCAATATCTCATATATCTTTACCCCTACTTTATATGATTTGCTAACCGATTTGACTTCCAACATTATTATCCCTTCCCTTCTTATGCAATAAGCAGATTATCGTAAGCTAAACTCCAATAATCTGCTTATCCATAGATTTTTAACGATTATTCAACAGCAGACGCTACGGCATTATGTAAAAACCAACAATCATGGGCACATCTCTGTTTAAATGTCGTGCAGACTTTGTATCCTTCTACATCTTCGCCTGCACCGTCATTTACTGTTTCCGCTGCCTCTAATTCCCTATTTTCGATTTTCTTTTCTTCGCTCATTTTTCTACCTCACTTTTTCTATTTTGTCTCAAGTACTTTTACCATGGTCTTGATTTACTTGATAAGCACAATATATACAAATTTTTTTATTTTGAAAATAAATATTGTATAATTGGGTATGATTCGATACATTATTGGACTTTTACCGTCAGCCGGCTCCTGCAGTATCACCTATTCTTAAACAGCCCGGCTGTACTGCTTCTGGATCTTTAGAGAACATAAAAGCACCTGACTTTTGCCAGATGCCTGTTATGTCTCTATTTAGTTTTCATATTATCTTTCATTGCCGCCTGTCAAATATTTTTCAATTGCGTCGGTTATATATTGTGCCGTTTCATACTGTTTTCTTGTATCTTCTTCAGAAACAATAAAATCAACATTTCTCACATTTCCTCTACTTTTTTATAATTTCCCTCTATTTCCTCTTCTAAAGGAGTAATTTCCCCTTCTTCCTGTCATTATTGATCTCCGTCACAAGACGGCTCAGTTCCTCACGCTTCGACGCAGCGCTTTCCGATACGACGATTACTTCATGCTCCAGGGGTTCAATACATTTTCATACCCTACAACACATCATAACTACTTATATTTGAGATTATAGCATTTCACATCATATTTCCTGTTGTTTCGTATACAAGACCTTATATGTAAACAATGGAATCAAAACACCTAAACAAAGAAAAATGGGTGAAATGACATTGATTGGCAAAAGAGAAAAATAATATTGTACCGCCCATTGCTTCTGCATATATAATTTAACAATAACTGTACCAACAGAAAAAACCATAATATAACTCAAAATAATTGTAAGTCCAGAAAATATTGCGCCTTCATACATTAACATTTTCTCAATCTGAATACGCTCTGCCCCTATTATTTTCATAAGAATAATTTCCTTTTTCCGTTCTATTATAGAATCAATCATCGAATTTATCATACAAATTATTCCTATACCTATAAGTATAAATGCAATAAATGCTTCTAACAGAATACTATTTTTTACCTCTTTTTGGTATAAAGAATAAACACTCCTTTCGGATTTTATATTAAGTGCATTAAACTTTCTTCCCAAATCTACCAGATTCTTATTAGTTATTTCCATCTTTTTCACATTTACATCGAATAATATTTTTGCTATATTCTTATCTTGAAATAACTGCCCAAACATATCCTGTGAAATATATATTGTAATTCCAAAACCTGGTGAACTACTAATCTCAGTCAATGTCAAAGGTGCATCAATAACAGCCATAATATCAAAAGATGTATTATTTAACAGGACACGGTCACCTGCTTGAAACGGTTGTTTTTCCATCTCATCATCACTTGATACTCCTTGTATAATAATTGACTGTCCTGCCCAAAACAATTTATCATCTATTTCACCACTATACACAGAACTATTATCCATTAGTTTATTAAGAACAAAATCGTCAATTCCCAAAAGAGTAACTGTACATATTCCACTTTTCTTTATATCTTTATATTCATCTACAAAAAATGTATTATTCTTCATACTTTCAACAATAGATTCATCAAAATATTCAAAAAACTTATTATATGTTTTATCTGTCATAGACATCTTTATTTGGCCAGTATATATCACCCCCACTCTATCAATTTTATTACTATATAGGAAATTCTCTACAACATTTTTTTCTTCTAAATATGCTCTAGAATTAATCTTATCAAAATTTCCAATTTCATAACAGCTAATAAGATGCTGTTCTTTATATTGTTCAAAGCTGTAGCTTTTATATTTAACGTAAATACTATTCGCTAGCGTAATACCACAAACAAGTAATATAATACTTGTAATAACCCGCTTATTATAATGAAGTAAATTAGATATACTCAGGTTAATTATTGCAGGGCAGCCTAATACCTTTTTTACTTTTTTTCTCTCCTTAAAATATTCTATATTCTTTTCTTTCGTTGTTTTTCGCTTCATATTTTTAATGCTATATACGGGAAATAAGCTTCCTAAAGAAAATACTATACCTCCCAGTGCCGCTATAAATAGAATTTCGACTACACTTATTGGAATATCATTTCCCTTTGTATTAAACGGTAATATTTCAGTTGCAATAACAGAACCTATAATTCTCCCTAAAAACCAACCAATAATATTTCCAATAACATTAAATTTTAGCATATATAAATAAATTATAGACTGCGTTTTTCTAATGCTCTCCTCCAATATATTTATTTTTAAAAAAAATACTTTTTCCGCTTCAAGAGAAATATTAAGAATATTATAGTAAACAATACAGGCAAAAATCGAGACCATGGAGATTAAAAGTATAAATGTCACTATATCAATATTTTGCTTTTGTCCATAGGCTTCTGTCTGAACTGTTATTGTTTTAAAATACATATAGATAGTTTCAAAAAGGAGGGTGAAAATTATAGACACACTAGTAATCAAAATATTACGCAGTCTATTACATTTCATTTTCATATTAATTACGTTTTTTAAAGACTTTCTTTCCATCTGTTCCTCCTACCAGGTTTCTTTAATTTTTCCTGCCTGCATTTCTATACCATGATCTGACAAACTTTTTAATTTAGGATCATTGCTACATATCACTATGCTCTGCTGATACTTACTTACAGTCATCCTCCATACCCCAAACATTGTTTTCAATTCTTTTTCATCTAAGTATTTTTCAATATTACTCGCCACAACCACCCTTGGCTTCGCAGACAGCGCTCTGACGAAAGCAGCTCTGACTACTTCAGAATCTGTCAATGTTTCACATCTATCAAATAACTTTGTTTTAATCCCCACCATATCCGCCAATTGCTCTATATATTCCACATCCACTTCACTGTCATCAAGTTCCAGTGGTAATATAACATTTTCATAAATATTAATAGATGGCAAAAAACAATTTTCTGCAAATAATATCCCTATATAACGTCTACGATAAACTGATAGCTGATTTTCGTCAAAATCTGTAATATCAGTATTTGCTATTTCTATACTTCCATCAGGTACTTTTCTTATTGCTCCAATTATTTCTAACAAAAGAGCCATTCCACTCAGCTCATCGCCTGTTAAGATTGTTATCCCAGTCTCTATATTTAAAGAAATATTCTCCAGGCAACCCCGAACACAGACATTTTTCAGACTAATCACAGACATTTAACCACTCCTTAATTTATCGATGAAATTGTAGGCATCATCATCGAAAATGCGCAATCTGAAAGACATTTTTCTCTATTAAGCCCATTGCACCGCTCGTACCCCTCAATATCATCTGTGATGCAAAAATCGTCATCAAGACAATCTGACTTTTCCAGTTCACTATTTAATAACTCTTCCCAAGAAACTATATTCTTTTTTTTGAACATTTTAACCCTCCTATTTATATATGCTGCTTACTCTCTTACCAGTTAATATGGAACATCTGATTCTGCCATTAGTATTTAGAACCGGCAAAACACTTAGTATCTCAATATTTCTCTCACCAATAAATTGAAATAATTTTTTTAAATATTCTTCGTTCTCCCTTATGAATGTTCCTCCCAATACTCCAACATAGAAAATCTCCACATTGTTTAGGCAGTCTAATATTTCCTTCTCACTTTTCATATAGATTTCAGAAAAACACAATCGAATATCACTCACCTTTTCATAGAATTCAAATATTCTCAAGTTATTGAAATCCATCTCGTCCGCAAAAAACAGTATTTTCTTTCCGTATAGATAGTGAAACTCTTTGGGATTATTCCTATTAAAATAAATTTTTTCTATATTGTTTTCTTTGCTGAAGATATCCATGTAAGAAAAAAAGTCTTTTATTGTACTATTATCAAGTTTCCTGTTACTGATAAATCTGCAGAAAAGACCAACTACAAGCGGACATAAGTAACTTGTCCCTCCCCTTATCGTACATCGGGCATCTTCTGGCACATATACTATATTTTCAGAAAAGCATATACTTTTTCCCATATAAGATATATTACAGTACATCGGATCATCTTGATCAGAACTTACTCTGATTACCTGATCGAAATTTGCCGGATATGATTTTTTCCCCTGGACATTTGTATCAGCTGCAAAAATCACAATGCCTGCATCAACTGCTTTCTCACATGCAAATTCCAACAACTCCCTCTTTCTCTGATCTGATATACAAGTACCCAGACTCATATTTATTATATTCACGTTAAGTTCAATACAAAATTCAATCGCTTTAATGACATAAAGAAGCGGACACTTATTATTTTCCCGTAAAATCTGTAAGGAAACAACTTCCAAATCCGGATCTTCATGTAATAATATCTTCGTTACCTCTGCTCCATGCGTATTGGTGATAGAAGATTTCGTAAGCTCAAATCCATTATCTTTATAACAATAATTTTTGATATTTCGTTCTAAAAATATCTGCTCCTCCATATTAATACCAGAGTCAATCACCGCTACCACAGTTTTTCTCTCCATAACAAAACACCTCTGTTTTTTATATCTACCATAACTCCTATAACCTATTTTATCTAGCCATTGTGCAAAACTGGGTATAATACGGTAAAACCCGGCATAAAGAAAGCCCATAAAACTTTTTGCTTTATAGGCTTACTCTATACATTTATGATTCTCCCTTTAAAATATATTCTATTATTAATATCTGATAAAATCTTAATGAAATAGTTTGTCAATCTTATTTTAAAGACTTTATTCCGACTCTTAGAATCTATCTGCCTTAAAACATCAGACAAACAGCGTTTATCATTAATATAGATATTTTTTAGCTGTACTTGCATAATCCGCTCTAATTCATCTGCAGAAATAAATACCTTTTTAATATACGGAAACACAAACGCTTTCTCATATCGACATGTATTAATTGTACTAACTAAATAACATTCATATTCTTTAGGTAACAAAATTCCTGCCAACACAACTATATCACCTGAGAGTTCATTTTTCCTGCATTCATGAATAAGACTACAAATGATCTCTGTAGTTATAATACATAAATCCCCATCCTGCTTATATTGGATTTCATAGTTTATTCCCATATTAACTGTTTATTTTCCCATTAATTAAATCTATGATTTTTCTATCAAGCTTTGGTTCATATCCATATATGACACTACATTGCGAAATACTTATAGCTGCCATTAAAAACAATACTCTCTTTACAATTTTAATAACTAAAAATTTAATTTTTTGTTTATACATTTCAATTTATCACCCTTTCATTGTTAGGTATCGCGGCAATGATCAAAAAAACATTATCATCGCATTTTAATCTCACAGTTCCAGCATATTTCTCTATAGATTTTTGAATACTCCTTAAACCAAATCCATGCAAATGTTTGTTAGTTTTAGTTGTATTAAATGTTTTTTTATTATTCTCATACTTTGGCGTTGTGTTTTCCATTTTAATAATATACATACTATTTTTCCTAAGCACATGCAAGTCAATAAATTTTTCCTCGCTGTCACTAAGCTTGTTACAGGCTTCTATTGCATTGTCAAACATATTGCCAAATATTGAACTAATATCTAACGGTTCAATAAAATCAGTTTCACGAAAATCCACATCAACATGAACTTTAATTTCTTTTGACAATGCTATTTCCATTTTATCTTTCAGCAGAATATCTAAATATTCATTCCCTGTACATAAAAAACATTGATGTTCCTTAATTTTCTCTTCCAACTTTAACACAAATCGGTCTTCGAATTCTTCTCTTTTTATCATCAATAAATGATTTCTTAAATCATGATATATTTCCCTGATCTCTTCATCACTTTTAGCTTTTTCATAATAATATTCGCTTTTCAAACGTAACTCATCTTGCTTTAATGCCTCTTGTTTCTCTTGTTTCTTTATTTTAACAAAATATTTCCACAACAAATTATTTAAAGCCAGTACAAATACTAATGACAAAAAACTTATAATCATTATACTGTTATAGCTTTCGCCAAGGACTTCATTCTGTCTAACCATAGTATATTCCAAGCTCATAAAAACCATGAGATATGAAAAATTTGATATGCAGATCAACCATCCATCTTTCCATCCTGTAAAATTTCTTTCAAATATCGCTTTGAAGGAAATAACAAAAAATAAAATAAGGATTTTTGATACAATTAGCATAAATATACTAAAAGTATTATGTTGTTGGGTTGACACTATGCCGTCAACTCCAATAAATTGAAAAATAAACATTGTAATTATCTCGCCGAACAAAAAACTCATTATATAAATAATAGCATATGCAAATCCTGTCAGAATTTTATACCGATATATTATTACTGAAATAATTGTAATCAAAATCACTTGACCCAATATTTTCAGAATCATATTTAACTGGTAATAACTGCTAATGATGACAAAGAAGTATAACACTGCTATAGACAATATTTGTAAAATCCTTTTTTTATAGTCTCTTACCTTAATATCATGTCCTGTGCTCTTCAACAAATACGTAAGGAACAACATTTCAACAAATGTAAAAATCATATCTCTATATTTGTATATAGACTCAAGTATCATAAACCGGTCCCCCAAAATACAGCTACACTATCTACAAATGTTTTTCGTTTTGCTTTGCTCACCGGCAGCATCTCATGACTGATCAATCCGACCTCTGTCTTATTTACATAATCTACAAACCTGACATTTACCAGAAAACTATTATGACATTTATAAAAACCCATGGGTTCCAGTTCTCTTTGTATTTCTTTCATACTTTTAGCAATTCTAATATTTTTCTGTGTAGTATGAACCAATATGTTTCTTCCGCTAGTTTCTATATACTTCAATGATTTAATAAATATCTTGTACTTCCCGTCACTATTTTGTAACACTATATATGGTTCTTCTACCTGCATGTGCTTGATATACCATTTATCCAATTCCATTTTCAAACGTTTATACTGAATTGGTTTCTGAATAAAGGCTTCCGCGGCAACACCATAGCCATCAGCAGCCCTTTGCATATATGAGGTCAGGAACATAATGGAAACCTTATCATCTCTTCTTCTTATTTCTTCAGCTGCTTCAATACCATCTACATGGGGCATTTTGATATCCAGAAAAATCAAATCGTAATTATCCCTTGTCTGATCAAGAAAATGCAATGCCTTTGTAAACTTAACAATTTTTATTTCCTTATTCTGTTCCCTTGAATATCTTTCCAATTCTTTTGCCAGGGACTCCACATAAACTTCTTCATCATCACATATAGCCACTACGATCAATCTCCCAACACCTCCGCATCCTTAATTCTGCCAGCCTTAACCAATCTTTTAATATTCACTGCAAATAATAATAACACAATATTCAAAGATGCAACAGCCCCAGAAATAAGCAATTCATAGTTAAAGCCCAGACCTGTCTGCTGAACTGCCAGAACTGTTATAAGCAGTATCATAATTAGAAAGCGTGCCTTTTCTTTGTATCCTTCCATGTCTTCCTCTTTTTTCCATGTCACATCACAATCAATAATGGGAGATAATTTCCAACTTATAGCACATGTAAGAATTAAAATAATCTTACTCCCGCTTTCATAATGTTCCAGAAACGGATATATTACTCCAAAATCAATAGCAAACATACAATTTGTCAAAATAAAACACCTGAAAAATGACGAAGCATGGTATCCGCCGGCATATATCCTTATAGGAATAAAACAGGTAATAAAAATAGTCGTTTCTAATAGTCTGTCCATTAAAATACCCTGAAAGAAAATAAAACACGTATTCAATGTCATAGTCAGAAAGATTTCACAGCCATATCGATATAAACCACATTCCTCTTCACATATTGCATGGTTTTTTAATAATCCGCTCACTACCTTCTTGGACAACATTTCTATCATGTATAGTCCCTCCATTTAGATATTGTTTAACATGTTTTTCTAATATTTTCAACAATATCTGCAAAAGTAGGCATTTTATCCGTAAAACTGTGCTTCCTATATACAAATAAAACATTTCAAAATGCCTGAACAATATCATTCGGATTCACTTTAAACACTTTTTTATTTTTTACAGCGAATATATTATCACACCTCTCACATTCTTCAATATTATGGGTTACCATGATTACGATTTTCTCATTTTTAATCTGTTCGATAATGTCAAACAGCATTCTCCTCCTTTCCAGATCAATCGAAGCCGTACTTTCATCAAATATGATGATGTCTGGATTCATGATCAACGCACGCAAAATATCCAACCGCTTCTTCTGACCTCCCGACAAATTGCTTGCTCCTTCATTCAAAACTGTATCCCATTTATCTGGCATTTTCATTATCTCTTCATACAGTCCCAACATTTTACTATATTTTATCAGTTCAATCTCATCTATGCTGTTTCCAAAATTTAAGTTCTCCCTTATTGTACCGCTATAAAAATATGATTCTTGTGATACAATGACCATTTTTCTTCGAAGATTATGCAGGGATATCTTATTTAGATCCGTGTCATTGATAAAAATTTTCCCTTGCTTGACAGGGTACAAACGCGGCAACATTTTTATAAGAGACGATTTCCCACACCCACTCCCCCCAATAATTCCACTTATTGTTCCTTTCTCAAATGAAAGCTTCACACCTTCAATGACTGCTTCATTCGATGTCTTGTAGCTAAAATCTACATCTGCATATTGTATGCTTTCAATCTGCTCTTGTAACTCCGCACCCTTAGCTTCTTCTTCCCTATAACATAAAATAGTCATGATTCGTTTTATCGCGACTACAGTACCTTTATAGCTGTTGTTAAATTCTGCCAAAAATGCCAACGGAGAAATCAGCATACTTTGATAGTTAATAAGCGCAGTAATAGTTCCGATGGTTTGCTTTCCCCAGAAAACAGCTAATCCCTCTACAAACCATATAAGAGCGGATAAGATATATATAATTGCACTCCCTGAATTTATATTAACAGAATAAACCAGTTCTAAATTTACCTGTGTTCTATACTGAGCATCACATTTTTCTTTAAACTTCTGATTTACGAACTCATATGCCGAATACAACTTTGTAATGAGTACATTCCTATAATTTTCAGTCAACACATTCATGGACTCCTCGTTACATTGCATTGCTTTCTCAGATAAAGCTTCAACCTTTTTCCCCCAGTATTTCCCATTTAGGAAATAGAGTGCTAATAATAGCAGGGACATAATCAATATTTTCCAATCAATAACTGCAATTATCATAGATGCGGAGATAAAAGACAATATATTACTAATAACTTTTATAAGCATATAACCACAATTATCTTTTATTGTCTCTAGCTCTTTATTATATTTTGATATTATTTCACTGAGGTTATGTTCATCAAAATAATGATACTGCAATACGGAAATTTTATTATTGATATGAATTCGCAATGTTCTCGTTAAATTTTCCGCAATTTTTGCTAAAAAATAATCTTTAAACACATTTGATGTACTGTTGAAAAAATAGCACCCCAACATAACCAAAAGCATAATAATAAACAATCTTTGATTCTTCTCTGGAAATGCCTTATCAAGTAATTGCTGATATGTAAAAGGTATGACAAGCGATGCCACAGACTGTAAAGTTAATATAATACAGACTGCGGCAAATATCCTTCTTTGACAAAAAACATATTCTTTTAGAAATTTATAATATACATTTTTTTCATTCATTCTCTTTTTTCTACTCTTTCCAATGTCCCTGCCAAATAGTTTCTAAAAAGCTTAATATTATATTCCATAGATTTTTCATATTCATAATAGAACAAGTTGAACTTAAGCAATGCTTTTTTATACATGCAGTCTTCCCTGCTTTCACCATTTTCTGCCACGACTGCCACACATGGACCTGGACAAAATCCAAAAACTTCACAGTTTCTGCATTGCGCATTATAAGTACAATTGAACTCTTTCTGATAATCCTCTAAAGCAAGATTATCCTGGAGCCTTGTTAATATGTTACTCAAAGTTTCTGTCCGAATATTCCCCACACAATATCTCTGTGCCTTAAAGTTCGCACACATATAAACATCCCCATCCTGCCTTAAGGATATAACCTTCCCAAATGCTCCACACGAACTGCCCACATGCGGAGTTGATATGAATGCTTTCGCAACATTACTATTGTAATAACCCTTTTCGATGATATAATCCAGGACATTCAGATATGTTTTTAAGATGTTTTTCTCTTTTAATACCTGGTTATTTGTATTTTCCAGCCTTGCTCTTCCAAGTAAAGAAACTATTCTGATCGTTAGTGCAGCATTATACTTTTCACATATATCAATGACCTGGGGTAAATATTTCACACTATTATCATCTACAACAAATGAAAGGGAAAGTAATACTCTATACATATCTGACGCTTCAAAAACAGGCTCCATTTTATGAAACAAAATAGGATTTTCAAATATATGTTCTGTGCTTATCTCCAAAACACCAATATAATTTGCTATAAAATCCAATTTTTCTTTATTTAACAACAATCCATTTGTTTGAAGAATTATTTTGCGTGTTTCAAAACTATCTGCCAATATTTTTAAGATATCTTCAATATCATTCCTTATCAGGGGTTCACCACCAGTAACTACAATTTTATTTGGATTCAATTTTACAATTTGTGGAATTAATATCTCTTTAATTTCGCTTATTGTCAAATCATTCTCTGTTGAAACATCTGGTCCTGAATCCATAGTACAAAACTTACAGGACATATTACATTTTCTGGTGACAGCAAAATAAATACTTTTTATATCGACTTTATCCAATAATTTTTTATCTAAAAGCATACCATGTTTTTCTAGCTGCGCTTTAAATTCATCCTGATGATTCTGGTAATACAAATATCTTCCTTTGGACAATCTAATCCAACTCTGACTATAGGGATTCATAATTACGATTTTATTATTATCCTCATATTTTGTATATGGTTCATTCATCTACATCCCTACCTTTCTAGATGCAATGCATCTATTCTCTCTTTATTTCTCATGTAAAGATCAAAAAGAAATTTTTCCATTTGGCACATAGTAGCGTCAGGAATATCATATCTCCCGTTCTTTGCCAGGCTCTGCATGATACAACCCTGTGCTGAACATTTTCCATTCAACTCACATAATTGACATTCTTTATTTTCAATACCTTTGATATTTTTCAGGAATCTGTATCTCTCCGGTTTTATATCTGTATCAATATGACCTAACACCACATTATCATTTAAATTTCCAGGACATGCAAAAATTCTTCCGTCTGTTCTGATATATGTACTGACAATACCCGCACCACATTGGTAAAACCATTTATGCCTGCAATTTACATTGTTTAGCTTAATAATATAGTTCCACATAAAAGCTTTTCCCGCATCATAACGCTCAAAAAAGTATTGTAACGATTTTTCTATTTGCTCATTGATGATCGCGATCTCATTACGGCGCCATACGATTTCTGAATCAATTGCCGTGTCAATCACCTTAAATTCCAATTCTTCAGTAAGATAACGTAAAGTATCGTAGAAGTGCATATAATTATTGCTTGTAATCACATTGCTCACTTGCACAAACTTTCCGGTTTTCTTTTCATAGTCTTTCACCATCCATAGATTCTTAAGAATCTTATCATGTACACTATAACCAGAATATGATACACGATTCTCATCGTTGATCTCTTTACGACCGTCAATACTGACTTTTAAACTGAACCTGTATTTTTTTAAAAAGTTCATGATTTCTTCTGTAAAAACAGTTGCATTCGTCGTCACAGAGTAAATAAGATTGAAACTCAAAGAGATATTTTTCTCTTCAATATATTTTACTAAAGTTTGAATCTTATTAAAGTCTAACAACGCTTCACCACCAACAAAATCAAACCACAGCACTCTGTCCTTATGTTGCTTTGCCTTTTCAAAGGCATAATCTATGCTTTTGAACGCAGTCTCTTCACTCATTATCGCTCCGCTTTTTTCACCCAGATAGCAATATTTGCAATTCAAATTGCATTTCTGGTTTATTTCCAAAGTCATTGTGTACATTTATCTACCTCCTCGTTATTTACTTCGGATATTATTTGCTGCATTTCATCACTTATATATATTTTGTTTTGATATGCCATCCTACAGTAGTTCATAAACCTTTTCACCTGATTCCTATACAATGATTTAATAACTTTTCTATCATGACGGTACAATATCTTCTCAAGCTCACATGTTGTAGAACTATTCTGATTCAAAAAACCGGTATGTACATAATTCATAAAACCACATTTCGCACCGTTACATGTAAAAGCAATCTTACAATTTTCACACGAAGATTTTTTGAGTACAGAACTTCTTATAGAATTAAAACATCCTTTTTCATCTAATCCATTCCTTATATTACCCACTAACCACTTACTATCATTTGCTACATATCCACATGGGTAGAAGTCACCTTTGCTGGATATGACAAGATGCCCCTTTGACCCTGCCGAACAATATTGCGGCTCCCTTTTTGCGATAAAGATACTAAATTTATAATCATATATCGTCAAGATGCCCTTTTCTTTATGACATAGTTCATTCAGATAATAAGCGTCCAGTTTCTCCATCTGACTGTCAAATACCGTAAGGGTTTCAGCATCCCATTTACCCAAATAATCTATACCTATATGTATATTCTGCACACCCATTCTATAGAAAAACAGGACATTATCAAAAAGCAAATGAACATTATTTGCTGTCAGAGTCATCCTTACAAAAAAATTAATCTTATTATCAACCATATATTTCATATTACTGATAATCTGTTGATAATAGTCTCTTCCATCCACACTTGTTCTATTCAGATTATGAGTTTCCAAATTACCGTCTATACTAATAGAAATATCAAAATTATTTTCCACCAGAAAATCAACAGTCTTCTTATCAAGAAGAATGCCGTTGGTTGTGATATGGTAATGAAATAAAGATTGGAATGCCACATATTCTTTATTGATAATGTCAATTGCTTTATAAAGCATTTTTTTATTCAGCAATGGCTCGCCTCCTAAAAAAATTAATTCAATATTATCGCCAGGCAAATTGTTATTGATAATAAACTCTAATGCAGACCGCAACACCGTTTCATTTAAAAAACTCTTATTTTTTTTATCAGCTTCATAACAATAACTGCACCTTAGGTTACAGCTATCTGTTAAATATAATGTACATTCCATGTCTCTCTCCTTTATGATAAAGTCGATATAACCGGATTGCCAGAACAATCAGTCATACACTTCTGTCTTGATGAAGAACAATATGAAAAACCCTCAATATCTTCCGTTCTCTCCACATCAGCTATATTCTTTTTTTCTCCTTTTAAATTTTCTCTTTCTGTATATTTTTTATCTTTCATTTGTTTCTCCTTTCATTTATTACAGCCATTAAGTTTTTAACAGTCACTTTATAGACTACATACATTAACCCAAAAACACACAAAATTGTCAGTATCATGAAAAAAAACGTTGATATTTCTGTTTGGGATATATATAAATCATTTCCCCAAAAAAAACTTCCTTTTAGCAATACACTTGTTAGACAACCAATTCCTGTGGTTACTGCGAAAAGACTCTTCAACTGTCCCCTGACACAAGACTCCACATATTCTTCTGAAGCGCCTAATTTATACAGATCCAAATAAATATGGCGGTTATTGATACCCAATGTCATAGCTCTTGTATACAATATCACCATAACCGCTATCAAACAGATAATTGCAATATAGGAAAAAAGGAACAAGAGAACAGCCGCATACTGAAATAAGGCACTTGAATAGATTTCAGTTATAAGAGGATAATACTTCCAGTCATTCATAAGATCCGCGTTATCCACACTCATTTCCAGCTTCTCTGAATTGAAATATTCTTCACCCTTTTGTCTGGCCTTTTCTTCCTGATACCGGTCATATTCGCTGTTTACTGCCGCATCCTCAGAAGTTCTCGAAAGTATGGTCCGATAAATCTCCAGTGAAAAATCATGTTGTTTTCCTTCATCATCCATATTGAATATGATACTGCTTATCATATTTTCCGGACTAAGATCTACAGCAACGCTCTGATAATCCGCCTCGCTTAGAATATATTTTGCATCCCCCAAACCAGCCCCTAACAAATCATCATTCTCTACTTCGCCTTTAAAAGCAACTTCTTTTCGATTTCCATGTGCATCATAAACATATCTCAAATCATCCGAGTTTTGAAAATAACTCTCACCACTGTCTGACATTACAATTGTATAATACCATCCTGGTTCTAATGACAGCCGGCTTCCAAATACCTCGTTATACTGATTCACATTTATAAAATCACAATATTTATCTTTTTCGACTAATTCGCTTACCAGTTCCTTTTTTTCGTTCAAATCTCTTTCAATCATCCCGGTCAGAAGATTAGCAAAATGACTTTCTCTGTAATCAGTAATACCTACATCATATTTATATGCTAATGCCTCTATTTCCTCTTTATCAAATATATCATCTTCAGTTCTGAAAGGAATTGAAAAATCAGCCGATTTATTTTCTGCGCTTAATCCTGCTGTTACCAAATCCAATGGATAGTAAACCGCAAAAAGGCCTCCAAAGAGTAAAAGTGCAATTACACACATACTTTTTACGTTCTGCCTTCCCTGAAACCGCATCATACTATATGCAATAATATTCTTATAATAATTTTCCAGATTACGCCCTTTTTCGTGAAATGAAATACAATAAACCAAAACTTTATAAATTCCAGCTATAGCCAGTAAATATGTGGCTTTCCAAACACCCGGAAGCCCTTTATGGAACAGAAAACTGGATATGAGCGGAACTGCATAACCCAGGAATATTCCCGTTACTATAAAAATTATTCCAACTATCAGAGTTCTCTTTGCAATCGTACAGCTTATTGTTTCATTTTTATTTTCTGCATATAATAAGTCTAAGACAAATAATTTCTTTACATATCT
>OFGE01001919.1_pt1 | contig 16491 bp, 10 predicted proteins | sample 1521681 | NCBI WGS metagenome assembly OFGE01 (sample SAMEA3504093, study PRJEB24116) | mouse gut metagenome | biome: mouse gut; feature: mouse-associated habitat; material: faeces | place: Denmark | collected 2011 | reverse complement strand
CGTATGCGTCAGAAGTAATAAGGCGTTACTTTTGACAAAAGTAACAAAACCATAGTTAGTCTTGATACATAAAAATATGAGAAAGAGAGTGATGCATTGGCGGCAAAAACTATTTCTTTTCCAAAAGGGAAGGGGCATCTTACTCACAATAATAGGGATTTTATCTGCAATAATGTGGTGCCGGAAAGAACAGCTTGGAACCGGATTTACATACAGGAACCGTTAAAGGATGCTTATGAGAAATGCTTCGGACAGGCGCTTCGGGATTATAATGCGGCGCAGAAGCGCAAGGACAGGCAGAAAGACGATTATCTGAAAGAGATAGAGAACTCCGGAAACAAGGAAAAGACATTTTATGAAAATATCGTACAGATAGGCAAAAAGACGGATACTCCGGTTGCAGACGAAAACGGGGTGATGACAGAGGAGGCAAAAGCGGCGATAGAGGTCTTAGACCGCTATGCAAAGACTTTTCAAGAACGTAATCCAAATTTATATTTATTTAACTGTGTGATGCATTTGGACGAGGCAACGCCGCATCTGCATATAGATTATATCCCTGTAGCGCATGGATATAAAAATGGCATGAAGACACGCAACAGTCTGACAAAGGCATTCCAGCAGATGGGATTTGCAAAAGCGGTCAGTAGAAAGCAGAATGAAACTGTCGCATGGCAGGAACGAGAGAGGGAATATCTGACAGAACTGTGCCGGGAGCAGGGGATTGAGATAGAAGTTCTCGGTGTACAGCGTGATAATCTGTCATTGTCGGAATATAAAGCCGTAATGCGAGAAGTGGAGGAGTTGGAACAACAGGCGGTGGTGCTGGATAAGCGGAATGAGGATCTTGAGCAGCAGAATGATGATCTTGCGCAGAAAACAGCAGAACTTCGTGGACAGGTGCAAGAAATGGAGGTACAAAACAATGAGTTGGTTTTACAGGCACAGAAACTCACAGAGCAGATTGAGGAAGCAGAGAAAAAAGAAAAAGCGGTGAAGGAGGTTCTTGCGAAACATGATTTGAGGGCGGAAACATTTAAAATGATTTCAAAAGAAGTGACGGCAGAAACAAAAAATATGAAAAGCGTTGCTGTTCCAGTGACAAATCTTTTCGGCTGTGAGGAATATGTCAAAGTAAAGAAAAGCGACTGGAATAAAATGCTGGATGCTTTCAGTAAGGCGGTATCGAGAAATCATCTCTTGGAGAAGTATGAGAAGAAGATATCGAATTTGGAAAAGAAGGTAGCTGCGCTTACCGAGCAAATCGAAAAATTAAAACGGTTTGTAGCATCAAGAGGACTTGGGGAGGCGTTTGTGGAATTTATAAAATCGCTTGCGCCCAAGACCATGAAACAGAAACTGGAGGAGGCAAAAGAGGATGCCGCGGTACATAACCAGCAAAGAAAGCGTAGCCAGCAGGACATAGTAAGAAAGAATAAGCAGTGGCAGCAGGAAATGTAAATTTTTAAGGAAAGAGAGGAACAGACAATGGATATAACTTACGAAAAATGTGGAGATTATTTAATTCCGAATCTAATCCCCGATCCGGAGCCAGAGGGAGAGTTGAGAAAGTTTGGACTGATGCGAAAATCCTATCTGGAAAATCACAGGAGGGGTATTTATTCGGGACTGCTGTTATCAGGTGAGCTAAAGAAGCATCTACTTATGATACAGGAACAGGCAGAGGAAAGATTTGATCTGTTGGTGGAGCAGATGGCGAAGCGGGAAGGAGTGACGGAGCAGTTAAAGGCACAAGATCAGATGCTTTGGGTTAAGAAAATGAATAGCATTAGGATGAGGGCAGAGGAGATTGTAAGGGAAGAGATAATTTATATATTGTAGTAGAGAGCAAGGTACAGCGTGTAGTTGTACCTTGTTGTATTAAGATAAGAATATTATATAAGATTGCGTTAGGATATGCTTGCTATTGTTCCAAGGTTGGAATATACTATATATTAGTTCAAGTTGTAAACATGGAGGACGGGTATGGAATACTTAACAGTAAAAGAAATAGCTGAAAAGTGGGGGATTTCCGGAAGAAGAGTAAATTCATTGTGTAATGAAGGTAGAATAGTAGGTGCAGAGAAAAAGGGTCCTATGTGGCTGATACCAAAGGATGCCGAAAAACCTGTTGATTTGAGATATGGCAAAAAGCAAATGACTGAGGAGAAAAAATAAATGGCGAATATAGCAATAGATGTGATGTGGGATGATAACCCTGTGGATGTTACAGCAGAGGCAAACTTTATATGGAGTATTGCGAACAAATTACGAGGGTCTTATATGCCTGATAAATATGGTGACGTTATTATCCCTATGACGATTATAAGGCGTTTTGAATGTGCTTTGCTCGATGATGAAGCGAAAAGAAAAGATGTCATTGAAACTTTTAGACAGAATCCGAATTATCCTGAAAAAGCGCTGTTCAGGAAGTCGGGATTCCAATTTTATAATACCAGCGATTATACGTTACAGGAACTTTGTAATGATGCTGACCATGTAGCAGCAAATTTTAAGGCATATATAGCAGGATTCTCTGCAAATGTGCAGGATATTTTGAAAGAGCTGGAAATGGAGCAGCATATTAACAAAATGGACAAGGATGGATGCCTGTATTCGGTAGTCAAAGCATTTTCAGAACTGGATTTAAGCCCTAGAACTTTTGATAGTATCAAAATGGGGTACATATTTGAAAATCTGATAGGCAGGTTCTATCAGAATGTGGATGCCGGACAGTTTTATACAGGTAGGGATATTATTAAATTGTTGGTATCGCTTCTGATTTCGGAGGGATGCGATGATATTTTTGATGAGGGAAAGATTATAACAGTTTGCGATCAGGCATGTGGTACGGGCGGTATGCTTTCAACAGCATATAGCTATCTCAAGCATTATAATCCTTCTGCAGATGTGAGGTTGTTTGGACAGGAGATGATGGGGCAATCCTATGCGGTAGGTTTGGCGGAGATGCTGATTAAAGGACAGAATGCCGAGAACTTTTGCCATGCTGATACCTTAAAAGAGGACTGTTTTGAAGGTACAAAGATGCGGTTCTTAATTGAGAATCCGCCTTTTGGTACACCGTGGTCTGGAAAGGATGCAAAGGCAGGACAGGAAGATGCTGTAAATGCTGAATATGCAAAAAGATTTCATGGACGGTGGGGCGCAGGTCTTCCGAGCGGCGGAGACTCACAGCTATTATTTTTGCAGTCGGCGGTTGCAAAGCTGGATGACCAACAGGGAAGGGCAGCTATTATTGAAAATGGTTCTCCGCTTTTTACAGGAGGTACAGCATCAGGGGAATCACAGGTAAGAAGATGGTTATTGGAGAATGATTTGATTGAGGCTATAATCCAGATGCCTACGGAATTGTTTTACAATACAGGCATCAGCACTTATGTGTGGATATTGTCAAAAAACAAAAGAAAAGAGAGAATAGGAAAGATTCAACTTATAGACGTTTCCGGTATCTGTCATAAACTGCGCAAGCCTTTGGGCAACAAGAAAAATGAATTTAGTCCGGAGGACAGAAAGAAGATAACAGAGTTATATGCCGATTTTACAGAAAATGAGTACAGCAAGATTTATGATAATACGGAGTTTATTTACAAAGAGTATGCAGTAATGCGGCCTTTACAGAGAAGCTATTCTATTACAGAGGATAGTATACAGGCAATGCTGCGGCAGGGTACACTAAAAAATCTGTGGGATGAAATAAAAGTAGCGCAGTTGGAGGAATTGGGAACTGCGATTACAGGGAAAGAACAGAAAGCGCTTGATAATTTTTATAAGAACAAGCCAGTGTATGATGCAATCCTTGATGCACTGCAATCATCGGTAGCCAATCAAAAATGGTTTTCTCCTGATGAATTTATGCCAGTGATAACAAAAATTCTTTCGAATGTAGCAGATAATAAGATAATACAGAAGATTGCGGATGGTCTTTCAGTTATGGACAAGGAAGCGGTAATTCAGAAGGATAAGAAAGGGAACATTCTGTTTGATAAGTCTACGAAAGATACGGAAATCGTAAAGGTAGAAGAAGATATTGATACATATATGCAAAGGGAAGTGCTGCCTCACATACCAGATGCAGTAGCATTCTGGGAAGAGAATCTTGAAACAAAGAATCCTGTTATCAGGACAGGTGCGGAGATTCCCTTTACAAGGTATTTTTATAAGTATCAGCAGCCGACACCGAGCGAGGAACTGGAAGCCAGATTTGGCAAATTGGAACTGTCAGTCAGTGAACGTGTGGCTAAGTTGTTTGGGAGAAAATAATATGGAAGAAATGAAAGATAGTGGGATCGAATGGGTAGAAAAGTGCCCTGCCCATTGGAAAATAATGGCGAATAAGCATATTATGAAAAAAGTGAAAAACATTAAAGTAATATATGAGAATGAGGATATATTGTCATTAACCATGAAAGGTGTAATAGTAAGAGATCTTGAGGCGGGTGGCAAGATGCCAACGTCCTTTGATGGATATCAGATATTATATCCCAATAATTTGCTTATGTGTCTATTTGACTATGATGTAACGCCTAGATGTATTGGTCTAATAAAAAAATATGGTCTTTCTAGTCCGGCATATAGCCAATTTGAAATGAAAAACCAAAATTATGAGGGCTACTATTATTACTATTATTTAATGATTGATAACACGAAAGCATTGCTTCATCTTGCAAAAAATTTAAGACATTCTTTTACAGAAGAGCAATTGGGACTTATTCATGCACCAGTACCACCAATCAAGGAACAAATAGCTATTGCGAATTTACTAGATGAAAGATGTTCAGAAATAGACAGGCTGTTTGCGGATATTCAATCAGAGATTGACTCATTAGAGGAATATAGAATGTCTATTATAAATGAAGTGTTGAGGTGCGGAATAAGTGGGAAAAGTAAACACAAGAAAGTGAGATTTAAATATATTGCAACTGTAAAAGCTAATTTAGTACCACCAACATTTTTTTTAGAATATCCTCAAGTATCACCAGAAAACATAGCTAAGAATACAGGAAAATTATTATCGTATTCGACTGTAGAGGATTCTGGCATAATCAGTGGCAATCATTTGTTTTATAAAGGGCAAATTATATATTCTAAAATTCGCCCAAACCTTAATAAAGCAATAATAGCCCCGTTTGATGGATTGTGTAGTGCTGATATGTACCCAATAGAAGCAAAAATCAATAGTAAATATTTATTATATGCAATGCTATCAAGGCATTTTGTTGAGCAAGTCACGCTTATAATGCAAGACAGAGTAAAAATGCCTAAGATTAATCAGGATGAACTTGGAAATATAGGGGTTTATATTGCGCCGGATATAGAACAAAAAGAGATTGTATTATATCTTGACAAAAAATGTGCAGAAATAGATTCTATAATCGAAACAAAAAAGGAGCAATTAACGGTTCTTGGTGAATATAAAAAAGCAATTATTTATGAGTATGTAACAGGGAAGAAAGAGGTGATTTGATGTCGTTTACAAGAGTTTCAGAAGAAGCTGAGGATGTCTTAATGGAAATATTAGAGCATGAACACGATAGCGATTACTGGAAAAATCGTTTCGATAAATTATCTGATCGTGATGATATTGTGTTGAGAGGATGCTTTAAAGAATTACGAGAAGGTGGACTTATCAATGCCGAATATGCAGATAACTATCCTTATCTGATAACTATATTAAAAGATGGTTATTTATACGAAAAGCATTTGGAAGAGGAGAAGGATGCTGAATTAACCCCGTTTGAAAGAGAACTTAATGAACTTCTGAAACGAGCAAGAAATATCAAAGCACCAATTAATACTGCACCACCCAATATGAGTATGGACGAATATAATAAGCCCAGTGAGATTTGGATGAATGATGTGCAGATTTTTTACGACAATTATCTTAAAGACCATGCTTTGGGCGATAGGATAAAGACATTATTATTCCATAGGGGATTGGGTGCGTATGGGGAATTAGTGGCAGCACTTACAAGCGTGAGCAAGGACAGGAAATTTATTGATAAAATAAACGGAGCACAGGAAGTTTTAGTGCCTAAATATCAGGCAAAAGCAATACCAGAATATGATGTGTTCATATCCCATGCAAATAGGGATAAGGAAGAACTGGTAGAAGATTTATATAAATCTTTAGATAAGTTGGGAATACAAATATTTTATGATAAAGAATCCATTGAATGGGGAGATAATTGGAAAGATAAGATATTGAAGGGTGTTAAAAAAGCCGAGTTTGCTATTATTGTCATATCAGAAAACTTTTTTGGTAGAGAATGGACAGAAAGAGAACTTAAAGAACTATTATCGAGGCAGAACAGGAATGGACAGAAATTAATACTTCCCATACTCAAAAATATAGCACTGGAGCAATTACAACAGAAATATCCATCAGTGGCAGATATTCAGGCAATAGATTCTAAAAATTATTCCACTGATGAAATAGCTTTAATGTTTGCGAAACAATTGATAAAAAGATTGAAGATCGAATAAAAGTGTTTGAGGAGAAAACGGTAAATGCAAAATGATGTGTTATCCGAAAAAGAATACCAGAATTACATATTAGAAAGACTTTCTGGAAATGGGTATGAGATAAAGCCGTCTGCTGGTTATGACCGCTTTTTTGCAATAGACAAGGAGGCACTTTTTCGGTTTCTGAATACAACACAGCCTGATGAAATAGATGCGCTCAGAAAAGTATACAAGACAGATTTGGAAAACACGATTATCGGCGTTATCAATGCGGAAGAAACGAAGACAAGAGGAAGCAGACTGGATGTATTAAAACATGGGGTAGAAATTGCAAACCATAAGCTGGAGCTTATGTATACAAAACCGGCAACTACATTCAACCCTGTGCTTAATAAGCTGTATGAGCAGAATATTTTTTCCGTATCCGAAGAAGTCTGGGCAAGTGACAAGGAAAGGATAGACCTTGTAATCTTTTTAAATGGTCTGGCAATCATAACATTTGAATTGAAATGCAATGCAGCGGGGCAGTCTTATCAGGATGCAATTTATCAGTACCGCACACAGCGCGACCCAAAGACAAGGCTTTTCAGGTGGAAAGCAGGGGCGTTGGTGGATTTTGCAATGGATTTGGAACAGGTCTATATGACTACGAAGCTGGACGGAGTATCAACGTTTTTCCTGCCCTTTAACATGGGAAAGGGAGAGGGCATTGATACAGGAGCAGGAAATCTGATTTATGAAGATAAATACAGCGTGTCCTATATGTGGGAAGATATTCTGCAAAAAGACACGCTGATTGAGATACTTAGTAAATTTATGTTCATTGAAGTCAAGGAAAAGAAAGACCCTGTGACAGATAAAATGAAACGCTCTGAAACGGTCATTTTTCCAAGATACCATCAGTTAGATGTTATCAGGAAGACAATGGCAGAGGTTGTGGCAACAGGTTCCAGCCAAAATTATCTGATACAGCATTCCGCAGGATCGGGCAAGACCAATTCCATTGCATGGCTGGCGCACAGACTGGCATCTCTGCACGATAAAGAGAACAAAATCATATTTGATAATATTATTATATGTACAGACAGGGTAGTTGTGGACAGGCAGCTCCAGCAGGCGGTAATGGGAATTGAACATAAGGCAGGGATGATTCGGGTTATGGATGAAAAGTGCAATTCCAATGACCTTGCGCTTGCGATTCAGGGAAATACGAAAATTATCGCCACTACAATACAGAAATTCCCGTACATTGTTGATAGTGTAAAGGGGCTGAAAAATAAAAAGTTTGCAGTTATTATAGATGAGGCTCATTCGTCTACTGCAGGTAAGAACATGGCAGCGGTAACAATGACGCTCGGCAATGGAGATAAATTGGTATATGATACGGAGGATATGATTGTTGACCAGATTTCCAAACAAGGAAAACAGGCGAATGTTTCCATGTTTGCTTTTACAGCAACGCCAAAGCCTACAACAATACAGCTTTTCGGACGGGAGAATACAAAGGGACAGAAAGAGGCATTTCATTTTTATACGATGAAACAGGCGATAGAAGAGGGCTTTATTCTGGATGTGTTGGATAATTACTTAAATTATGAAACTTATTACAAGCTGAATAAGGAAATTGAGGAAGATCCTACCTTGCAGACAAATGAAGCCAAAAGACAGATTGCCCGGTTTATTCAGCTACATGAAGTAAATATAGGACAGAGGGTAGAGATAATTATTGAACATTTCAGAACCTCGGTAATGCAGGAGTTGGGTGGACGCGCAAAGGCTATGGTTGTAACAGAATCAAGGGCAGGGGCGGTCAAATACAGACAAGCTTTTGAAGATTATACAAAGAAGAAAGGTTATACGAATATTCGTGCTTTAGTGGCGTTTTCCGGCAAGGTGACGCTGGAGGATAAAGAATATACAGAAGTAGGAATGAATGGCATATCAGAGAAAAATCTGCCTGACGAGTTTGACAAGGACGAGTATCAGGTACTCCTAGTTGCGGATAAATACCAGACAGGATTTGACCAGCCGAAACTGTGTGCCATGTATATCCTGAAAAAGTTGCATGGGGTGACTGCGGTACAGACACTTTCCAGACTGAACCGTATCTGCCCGCCTTATGAGAAGAAGACATTTGTGCTGGATTTTGTCAACAAATATGAGGATATCGTGGCGGCTTTTTCCAAATATTACACAAAGACAGTTCTTTCCAATTCGGTTACGCCCCGCGCAATTTATGATATTGAAGCGAAGATAGACGGATACTTTTTCTTAGACCCTGCCGATGTGGAATCCTTTAATAAAGTATTGTATGAATCGTCGCATACAGCGAAGGACAAAAAGCAGATGACCTTTTATTTGCAAAAAGCAAAACGTGTGATAGACGGCTTTGCAGATGATAAAAGAGGGCAGATTGCATTAGACATCAGGCATTTTATCAGGTTTTATGAATTTCTGTTACAGGCTTCCTGCTTTGAGGATGTGGAGCTGCACAAGAAATATAATTTCCTGTCCTATTTGATAGCATATACCAGGATTAATCATGGAGGGGGAGGCTATAATCTTGATGGCATGATTAGGGCATCTGAATTCCTCCAGAAAAAAGGAGAGGAACACAAGAAAAGCAATATAACTGCAAGTCCTGTGATGAAGCTGCCCACAGCATATGATATTGTATTGAGTCCTGCAAAGGAAGAGCGCCTTTCACAGATTATCAGAGAGATAAACAGCAGGACAGGCAGACAATATGACAATGATGTTGCAATCAAGGCAGCATTGCAGATTCGGGATATTATGAAAAAGTCCGAGGAACTAAAGACCAGCGCAAAGAATAATTCGGAACAGGATTTTGAATTTGCGTATTTTGACCATGTTGACGATGCGCTGATAGATGGATTGGAGCAGAATCAGGATTTCTTTACCCTGCTTTTGCAAAATGATGAAATTAAACATGAAGTGCTGGGGCTGTTTTTGAGTGATACTTATCATAGTTTGCGGAATGGGGAAAATGTGGGAAGTGGGATTGTATATCAATATGACAATTTAAAACCAATGATGGTTGCGGAAAAGCCTGTGAATTATGGGAGTAAGGAAGAATAACAAGATATAATGTATTATTAGAGCATAAATAACTGCGAAATACATAGGGAAAGTTTTATAATACTATAAATTTTGAATTCGCTACACAGTGTGTAGCGAATTGGAAGGAGTGCAGAAGTGTCAAAATTAGATTTGATAGACAGTGAAGAAGAACGTCAGTTTTACAGAGACATTCACGAGATATTGGAACATGCAAAAAATATAGCCTATGCGGCAGTTAATGATATTATGACTTATGCTTATTGGGATATTGGAGAGAGAATTGTTGAACAAGAACAAAAAGGGGCATCTAAGGCAAAATATGGCTCATATCTGATAAAGAGACTGGCACAAGAACTTTCGGGTGAATATGGTTCGGGTTTTTCTGTTGCGACTATTAGGAATTGCAGACAGTTATATTTGACATTTTCAAAAGAATCATATGGTTATTCAATGCTTGGAAAAGTTCATTGGTCTCATCTTAGGACTATAATGAGGCTGGATGATGAGGATGAACGCAATTTCTATTTAAATGAAACCGCAAATGAATATTGGTCTGTAAGAGAGCTGGAACGTAATATAAAGTCGGGTTATTATAAGCGTATTCTTTCAACACAGTTTCCAGATAAAGCAGGACAAACGCCCAAATTTGTAAAAGATCCATATGTCTTGGAGTTTATGGGTATCAGCAATCCTGATAAAATCATTGAAAAAGATGTTGAAAGTGCAATTATCAGCCATTTGCAGAAATTTTTACTGGAAATGGGTAAAGGATTTTGCTTTGTAGATAGGCAGATGCATATATGCACCGAAACATCAGACTTCAATATTGATTTGGTGTTTTATAATTATATTTTAAAGTGCTTTGTACTGATAGACCTGAAAAGCCATAAACTGACACATCAGGATATCGGGCAGATGGATATGTATATTCGTATGTTTGATGACTTGAAGAAACAAGAAGATGATAATCCGACGATAGGTATTATATTCTGTACGGACAAAGACGAAACGATGGTAAAATATTCTGTTTTAAATGAAAGTGAACAGATATTTGCATCTAAGTATATGACGGTGTTGCCGACTGCTGAGGAATTGAAAGATGAGTTAGAACGAAATCAATTGTTATATAGTAGCGAAAATGAAGCGTGAGTAACTACTTTATTTTGCACTATGAACAAATAATTTCAATAGCCTGTTGCACGGCAGTGATAATGGACAACTTATATTTTAGAGATAAGCAATTACAGTAAATGGAGAGATGAAAAATATGGATAAATATAGAGGTTCTGAATGGAGAAAATGGGATTTGCATTTACATACAGCATCATCATATGATAGTAAATACAAGGGCGAAGATGCGGATGTTTTATTATGTAAGGCATTACATGATAATAATATAAGTGCTGTGGCGATAACGGATCATTTTATAATCGATGACGTTAGGATTAGCCATTTAAGAGAGATTGCTCCTGATATTGTGTTTTTTCCGGGGGTAGAATTAAGGACAGATAAAGGTGCTAATAATTTGCATGTCATTCTTGTATTTTCGGAAGAGGCAGAAGTTAAGACTTTGTCAGAAGATTTTAATGTTATAATGCGACGAGAGAAAGCAAAACAGAAAGATTCTAATGATACAATTTATTGGACTTTTGAGGATATTGTATGTTTTGCAGAAAACCATGACGGATTAATTACTATTCATGCAGGAAAGAAAACAAATGGAATAGATAAGGAAATATCAAATGCGCTTCCTGTTAAAGAAGCGATAAAAGCAGATATTGCTGAAAATATTCACTTTTTTGAAGTGGGAAATAAGAAAGATATAGAAACATATTATCAGTATGTTTTTAAAGATGTGGAGGAAAAACCTATTATCATTTGTTCTGATAATCATGATCCCAGAGATTATACAATGAAAGAAAATCTGTGGATTAAGGCAGATTTGACATTTAATGGTCTTAAACAGTGTATTTATCAACCGCAAGAGAGAGTTTTCGTCGGAACAATTCCCCCTGCTTTAGATAGAGCCAATAAAGGTGAAAGAGTATGTATTGATAGTATATCTGTTTCAAGAGTGGAAAATGCAAAAAATACAGATAAAGTATGGTTTCAGTTTGATATTCCAATTAATACGGGACTGGTTGCAATTATTGGGAATAAAGGAAGCGGAAAAAGTGCGTTTTCGGATATTATTGGACAGCTTTGTAAATGTAATACCATGGAGTATGCGTCCTTTTTAAACGAAAATCGCTTTAGAAAATTACCCAAAAATTATGCAGATGATTATATTGCAACTATTAAATGGAAAGATGGGCATGAGGAAAATATTTTATTGTCAGATGATTCATTTGATACAACAATAGAAGATGCTCAATATTTACCGCAGAAATTTATAGAGGAAGTATGCAATGATATCGATAATGTATTTCAAAAGGAAATAGATAAAGTTATTTTTTCGTATGTAGATAGAACAGAACGCGGAAGTGCTTCAAATTTGTATGAGTTGGTTGAAAACAGAGCACGTTCCATAAATATGGAGATTGAGAGAATTAAAAGTGAACTTGTAAAGATAAATAATATTATAATAAAATTGGAACAAAAGAAAACAAGTCAATATAGCACACATATAACTGACAGTTATCGTAAAGTTGTGGAGAATTTGCAACGACACGATAATATAAAACCGAAGGAAGTGAAGAAACCAGAACCTAAAGAAGCTGATAAAGTATACCAGAAACAACTATCAGAGCTTAATGATAAAATAAGGATGTTAGAATCAACCATACAACAAAAGAAAGATAGGCAGGCTTATTTAACTATTGCGGTAGAAGATACCCAAAATTTGATTGCAGCAATATCGCAATTTGAAGATGGATATCAGGAAATTCAGAAAATAATTGATGAATTTGTGCAAAAATATAAGATTCAGGCGGATGATTTGAAAGTTAAATTAGTTACTCCTAAAGATAAATTTAATAGATTTCTGGACAGCTTGCAATCTGAAAAGAATGATATTTTGGTGATACTGAATGGAGATGAAGAAAAAAGTGGATTATACAAACAATTAGAAAATTTAAAAGATGAAAAGGAAAAACTTATAGCAACAACAGATAGTGAAGAGAAACAGTATCAGAAGTATTTACAAGATTTATCAGATTGGGAGTTGGCGCGTAAGGAAATTGTTGGAGATGCAGAAACAGAAGGTACTTTGTTATATTTTGAAAGTGAAAAAAAATATATTGAGGAGCAATTAGAAAACGATTATTGTAATCAGAGGAAATATAGAGAGTCACTTTTAGAACAAATTTTTAATTTCCAGAAACAGTTAGTTGGGATTTATGATAGTATATATGAACCTGTTGCAGAAGAAATAAAAAACTTATTAGGTGATTGGGAGGATGGCATAGAATTTACAGCAGAAGTTCAAAAAAATGAATCTAATTTTCAAGAGATTGTTTTATCATATATCAGCCAGAGATATGCAGGAATTTTTAAAGGAAAAGCAGAAGCTCAAATAAAGATGGATCAACTTCTTAGAAAAACAGAATTTAACAGTGAAGAAAGTGTTTTAGAATTAGTAAACGATATTCTAAAAGTGATTGATGAGGATATTGATCAGTCAGAGAAAAAGGTAGTTAATAAACTGGAATTTTATAATTATTTATTTGGGCTGAATTATATTGGTGTATCTTTTAAATTAAAGATGGGTGGTCGCAGTCTGGAAGAATTGTCACCAGGAGAAAGAGGGATTGTCCTTTTAATCTTTTACTTGGCATTAAGCAAAAATAATACGCCGATTATTATTGACCAGCCAGAGGATAATCTTGATAACCAATCTGTCTACAATAAATTAGTACCTTGTATTTGTGCAGCAAAGAAGAAAAGACAGGTCATTATAGTAACTCATAATCCTAATATAGCGGTGGCGTGTGATGCTGAACAAATTGTTTATTGTCATATGGATAAAAATAAATATGCAGTAACATATGAAGCAGGAGCGATTGAGAATCAGGAAGTAAAAAAACATGTTGTTGATGTATTAGAAGGAACAATGCCTGCATTTAATTTGAGGAAGAAAAAGTATTTGCATACTAATAGAGAAGATTTATCAGAGATGATGCGAAATGTTAAAAATGAATAGTTAATATTCATATTATTTAGAACTAATCCTTTTCATCAAGGAAAGTTTTTGAAATTTGCAGTGGTGAGATTTTTGATAAGAAGTATTTTATATATGGGTACAATTTGGGTACACCAGCTTTGAAACCACATAAACGAGAGATAAAAACGCATCAAAATGATACGATTTTGTAAGAAAAAGTAATGTAAAACAGGACTTGCAACGAACTGGAAAAAGAGTTCGAGTAGACAGGAAAAGTCCGCAAAGCCAGTGTTTATGCTGGTTTGCGGGCTTTGTTTTTTGCAATGCTTCTGATTTGCTTCTAAAATATACGAATATGTAAATTTTTAGATTAGTATCTGTAATCACTGATGCTTTGGTCTATGCCATTTTCATCGGCATATTTCCAAAAATTCCATCCATTTGTAGAAACTGTTTCAGGAGCACCTAAATCAATTTTTGCTTTGTCAGCAGCAGTGGAAACAGCGTATTTGTTTCCATTGTATAATACCTCTTGTGTATCAATATTGTAAACTGCAGTTGCTTTTTTTCTTCTGTAATTTCCCCAAATTGGTATAGTGCCAGTATGACTGGATACCTTTTTTATATTGGTAACAAATTTACTTTCAATATATTCTTGTTTAGAGATAACCATTTCTTCCAGTTTGGAAAAAATGAGTTTCGCACGGTCTTCAATAAAGGAGTCGTAAAAATTTTCATATAAACCAGAGATGGTATCTTTAGGTATCATATGGTTTGATAATACAGTTGAAAATTGAGGATTATTTTTTAATATTTCATTCATGTATATATGCGGAGCTTTTTTACCGATTTTTATGTTTGTTATTTTGGGAATGAGAGTGCGGTTTGCTACACTATTAATTAAATTTTTGTCTGATTCTTCATCTAAAAATTCATTAAGGTATTCTTTGGGAAAAATATGGTGGTCATCTATATTATCTGTAAATGAAATCTTACTGCAATTATTCCAATCTAATAACCCTCCGCCACTATAGTTGATGAAATTAAGTAATGCAATATAAATTGCACTTGTTTTCTTGTTGTATGGAATAATGTCCTCATAACTGCTTATGATAGTTTTTAATTTTTTAATATAGGTCTTGTCCGTAATTTTTTGTTTTTGGGCAATATGGGTTAATATTGTTGAATCAAGGACAATTGTTTCATTGCTGGCGGATACATATCGTTGTGATAAAACGGAACTCCAATACCAATATTCGAGGAAGTTTTTTTGTTCTTGGTTCATTTGAGAGAAACTCTTGCTTGGAAGATTGCGTAAAAACATCATTATTGGAATAATAGTATTGGGGTATGGAATCCACTTGGGGTTTAAAATATAATTATTATTGTTTAAATATTCAATAGAGGTTTTATACAAACTTGTTATTTCGTTCCAGTATAAATTGAAGTGGTCGGCATTTAGTTGGCTTAAAATGTACTTTTTATCCACTTTTTTTCCTTCGCTCACCAAATAAGCAATGGAACGAGCCATAATTTCTTTGTTTAAAAAAATATGGGGATTTTCATTTTCAAATTTTTCTATATTTTTATTTAAATTGAAGCCATTGATTAGTTTAGCTATTAAAATATCAATAAAGGTTAAGCCGATTCCAAGGCTGTTACTTCTTTCAAAAAATAGGGCAAACTTATCTGCTGACATATCAAGAAGGAAATATGCAACTAATTTCTGGCTTTTAAATAAATCTTCTAATTTTTGTATGGATTGTATATATATTTTAAAAAGTCGTCTATAAGAATCTGGGTCTAAATTTTGAGTAAAAATTAGTTTCTTAAAATATTCTTCTATTTCATCTTGTAATAATGAGTCTTCAATTTTTTTATAAACAGTTGCCAGATTTATGGATAAGTGTTCTGCGTCTTCCACCCCGTCTATTGTTAAAACAGAGTATTCTAAGGGGATGGTGTTTAAAGGCATATCTTGATAGTGTTCATCAATTTCATCATGATTTTTTATAATTACCCAAACATTATCTATGCCTTTTAAGGCTCTGTATATGGATGTAATACGCTGTTGTCCATCTAGGACTAATCTAAAATTATCTGTTTGAATTTTGCATTTAATTATCTCTTGAGATAAGAATATATTTTCTAATTTTTTCCGACTACCTTTTCCAGACCTGGGACGAGTATCTAACTCACGCACAGTTAATGCGAATGAAGGAATGCCGTATATAATTGAACCTATAAAAACGTCTTTTACGAAAGAATCAAAAAGTTCGTATGTTCTATTTATGTCCCAAACAAAATTGCGTTGAAATTCTGGTAAAGTAATACATTTTGAATCAATCATCTTAATGATGTCAATAATTGATTCGGTATTAGAATTTGTTGGGTTTGCTAATGTATTCATAGATATCCTCCTTAGTTTGAAATTTTTATAACTATTCCCTCTGTGCCTTTCTTTACAACCATACTATCATCCACCAAATGCTGCTTAATCTCATCAGCCTTAGCCCTCATATCTGCAACTTCTACCAGATATTCCTCTTCCGTATCAAATTCATCCATTGAGTCCACGGTTTTCTGCACCAAATCCCTTGTTCTTGCCCACACAGCAAGTTTTTTGCTGACAGCCGGGTTGTTGAATTTCAAAGCAACGGAGTTTGGGTCATATTCGCCTTTCTTATTTTTCTTGCCTGTGAACGTAATGTCCAACTGTTCATCCATCTTAAATACCAGAGATAGCACGTCTGACACTGTTTCAATGTCAAAGTCCATAAATAGGTTGATACTGATGCCAAGTGCATTGGCGATTTTCAGAAGCT
>OFGE01001917.1_pt1 | contig 16515 bp, 10 predicted proteins | sample 1521681 | NCBI WGS metagenome assembly OFGE01 (sample SAMEA3504093, study PRJEB24116) | mouse gut metagenome | biome: mouse gut; feature: mouse-associated habitat; material: faeces | place: Denmark | collected 2011 | reverse complement strand
GGTGTTGCCAAGTGTTGCCAAGCAAAAAGCCAGTGTTTATCAGGGTTTCCAGCTTTTTTATAATTCTACATAATGTTTGCTTCATGGTCTGCAATGCCAGTGTTTCAGGCACTTTCTGCATGAAATTTTCTTTAAGCGTTTTATCGAACTTACGTTCTTTTTATGGTATTGGCAACACATTTTCTGTTGCCATCAACTCTTTTGATAACATTATGCAAACATAGCTTCCACTTGTTCACCGCCAAAGTCGAAATCATATATTTTAAAGATTTCATTCTGTATAGCCAGATTGTCTTCGTAATCGTTCTTGCACTTATAATAGGTGTTCAAGGTTGTGCTTTTATTCTTATGTCCTACATTTTTTGAAACCAATGCCAGCTTCATGCCTTTGTCCAGACAGTTTGTTACATAACTCCTTCTGCATGTATGGGAGGACTTATATTCCACTCCCACATAATTACAGAAAGCCTTAAATGTACTGGTAACACTGCTCTCCTTTACCATCCTTCCGCTGTTTGCCGGGATGACATATTCGCTTTCAATCCCTGCCTGCTCTGTCCTGCGCTTCTGCTCCATCAGCCATTTATAAGTAAAATCATTGATGACTATGGTTCTGCGGGAAGTCTTGTTCTTCGGAGTGCTTTCCTCATAGATTTTGGAATTGGTATCGTAATCCGTATACTCTGTCTGCGTTCTCTCAATCTTTATGGTTCTGTGTTCCAAATCGACCTTGCTCCATTTCAATGCAAGTAACTCTCCCAATCTTAAGCCAGTTCCACAAAGAATAAAAAGTGCCGGAGAATTGCGGTATTTTCTGCATTTATTCCAGCAGGCCATAGAGCCTGACTGCAAGGTATTGATTTCATCATCTTCCCATACGCCAAGCTCCTTGTCTTCCTGCTCTTTGCACCTGTCCTCATTGATTTTTACCTTCCGCATAAAGTTCCAGCTCATGATTTCCCTGTCACAGGCGTAATCAAATGCCTGGCTGACAATGCATTTTATCTGGCATACATAAGAATAAACTATAGTTCCATTTGTCAAGGTACGGATAAAATCATCACAGTGATACTTCTTAATCTTCCGGGCGGGGATTTTCCCAAAGCTGCTGTCCTTCACATAATTTACATAAGCCCTGTAATATCTGCTGTGGGTCTGCTTTTTGATATCCCCTTTGGCAAATTCCAGAAACATTTCTACCACCTGCGCTACCGTATCGTTTTTATGCTTCTCCAAATCCACCTGACCTGTCATAGTCCTTTTTGCTTCCTTGCGAAATTTCTTCTTTACTTCGTCTTCTGAAGCCCCTGTGATCTGGTGGCGTTTTCCGGTTTCTGAATATTTAGTAGGAATCGTGGTATAATATTGTATCTGTAATCCCTTCTGCCGGGAATTGATTTTCGGAATCGTTATCTCGCTCATGGCAATCTCCTCTTGCGTCTTACAAAGAAGGACATCTGCCACGTCCTCTAAATCTATATTTATTATACCACATTTTATCAGATTCAGCAATTCTCTGTTTGATATTTCGATTTTTAACTAACCTCCCAGGCGTCTCCTTTCTCGATTCTTTTCTTAAGTATTAGTTTCCTGCTATTATTAAAAATCTCCCATTTTTCCCAAAAACCCGTCTGTCACAGGTGGCAAGGGTAATGATGCTGGTAGGCGCATGGTCAGGCTCTTCATAAAATAATGCCCTTCCCTGCAGTTCCTCCATCCATGCATTGTAGCTTTCCATATCTCCATGGTTCCTTATGCGGAAATCCCATCCTTCCAGATCGTCTATGCTGTATTTGACAACTGCCATCACCTGATAGGCAGTTGCGCTCCCATAAGCATCTGTGAAATAGATGGTCCGGTTTTCCTTGAAATAATCTTCTTTTTCATAATCTAACAGGGTGGAGAACATGGCATCGGAGCCTGCGCCCATGTTGTGTCCGTAGATGATGCGGTTGAAATCCCATACCTGCGTGTCCTTATCCATGAAAGGGCATCCGGCGCTGCTCTTATCCCTTATGAAATCATGGGAGAGGTAAAAGGCGTTGTCATCTGTTCCCACTACGGGGAAATTGATCAAGGTATCAGGGATACAGAGCCAGCCTTTGATATCTTCATTTTCACTGCAAAGCGCATCCCAATCATAGGCTTCCAATCCCTTCTCCCTCATTTCCGCTTCATACTCCCGCCTGTACCGTTCTGCATCCGCTTCCATTTCGGAGAAAAGTTCTTCCAGTTCCGCCGCCGTTTCTTTCTGTGACTGCTCCCTTCCCTCTTCTAAGATAATGTCAAGCTGTGCATATGCGTCTGCTATCGCCTGATATTTTTCAAGCTGTTTCACTGCCTTATAGCGGAAGATCCCCATGCCTGCCATGCAGACAAGGGCAAGGGAAATTCCCACTATGATCTGTACGGCAATCCGCCACCTTTTCTTTTCCGGCAGGTCAGGGAAAAATTTCTCCCCAAGCCAGCTAATTAAATATTTTATTTTTTCCATGCGTTTCCTTTCTTCTATGTAAATAGCAGCAGATACCGCCAAATTCTAAAAATTGGATATCTGCCGCCATGATTTCAAAAGGCAGGAGCAAAAGCCCCTGCCGCATTAACTGTGATTATCACAGCATTATTTGATCCCTGCCTGTTCCCGTACCATAAAATATATCCTTACAATACGCATCCACTACAGGCAGCATTTCTCCATCTGTCCTTCAAGGACAGATTTTCTTCCCTTCAAGAACAGATGCAGCAGCAAGCATAACGCCGCACAGCCCAAGGGCAGCAAGAAGATAAAAGGGTGACGCATGGCCAGTCTGGATGACCGGCTCTGATCCTTTTCCTGCATTTCCATTTCCTCCCTCCGTTTTCGTATTGGTATCTGTATCTTTATCTGAAGGGCTGCCTGCCGAATTGCCGGAGACAGTGCCGCTTGTATTCTTATCTTTGTCCGGAGTGTTTTGGCCATCTTTTCCGTTGGTATTGTTTTCTTCTGTTTTTTCCCATCTTGCATAGAGGCTGATGCTCCTGCCGAGCTTATAGGTCTCTCCCTCTGTTCCGATAAATACCTGCCTGTCTGTGTACCAGCCTTTGAAGGTGTAACCCTCACGCTCTGCAGCCGGGAGCTTCACACTGCCGCCCTTTACCACTTTGACGGATGCATTCTTTGTCTTGCCACCGTTGGCATCATATTTGATGGTATAGGTATTTAAGGTTTCATTAGAATTATCGCCATCCTGTGTATTGTCTCCGCTTTCTGTATTTCCACTGTTGCCTGAATCTCCATTACCGCCGCTGTCTTCTTTTGATTTTTCCCACTTTGCATAGAAGTCTGTATCTCTGGTAATGCGGTAAGCATCATGGTATGCCCCTGCAAACTGCGTCAGGCCATCATCCAGATACCAGCCTGTGAAATCATATCCTTCACGTTCCGGCATGGGAAGGTAAAGGCTCCCGTCCTTAATAATGGTAATCTCTTTTACCTTAATCGTTCCTTTTCCTGCATGGAAAGTCACTTTACAGGTTTCGGGATCATCGTCATTATCAGAATCTATTTCTGTTTCCTTTTCCCAGAGTGCATAAGCTGTCATATCCTTAACCGCTTTCATCTCACTGCCGGGGATTCCAAGAAGGATTCCGCCGTCTTTTTCTGTGTACCAGCCAAGGAAGCTGTAACCTCCCTTTTCCGTCTTGGGCAGGCGGATGATACTGCCTTTTTCTGCCTTGACCGGATTTACTTCTTTTCCTCCGTCAGTGTCAAAAGTAATGGTAACTTTCACTGCCTCTTTCTTCTCAAAATGTGCCTTTAAAATAATATCTCCCTGTACGGTAAATTCCTCGCCAGCCTGTCCGGCACAGATGCTATCGTCAGAAGCAAGGAACCATCCAAGGAACTCATAGCCTGTCTTGCTGCAGGCAGGAAGGATAATTGCGCTGCCTTTTTCTGCGGAAATGCTCTCCCTTGCAGCCTCGCCACCGTCAGCGTCAAAGGTAACGGTGCAGATGACCGTTTCATCTTCCTTCTTTTCATAACGGGCTTTCAATGTCACATCATCAGAGACAGTGTACTCTTCCCCTGCCTGTCCGGCACAGATATCCCCGTCATACCAGCCCGTAAATTCATAGCCATCTTTGGTACAGGCAGGAAGCATAATGGTATCGCCCACTTTTGCGGTAATATCCCCGCCTTCCATCTCTCCCCCGTCTGCGTCAAAGGTGATAGTGGCTTCCGGTCTTTCCTCCGGCTTCTCAGCCTCCTTTTCCCAGCGGGCATAAAGCATGGTATCTTCCGTCACGGTAAATTCCGTGCCCATTCTGGTACCGCCCTCTTTAGCTGTATACCAGCCAAGGAAAGCATACCCTGCTTTTTCTGCTTCCGGCAGTTTTATCTCTTTTCCTTTTTCCACTTTTATGGGTGAAATCTCTTTGCCTCCGTCCGTATCAAAAGAGACGGTGCATGCAGGCGCTTCTTTCTTCACATAATGTGCTTTCAGAATAACATCATCAACGACAATATAATCTTCCCCTGCCTGTCCGACACAGATATCCCCATCATACCAGCCCACAAATTCATAACCTTCTTTGGTACAGCTGGGAAGGGTAATGGTATCGCCAATCTTTGCGGCAATATCCCCGCCTTCCATTTCTCCCCCGTCCGCGTCAAAAGCAACGGTTGCTTCTGTTTTCTCCCATGCGGCATAATAGGAAGCGTCCTGCCGGGGCGCATAATGCTTCTCCCCTGCATTTCCTACAAATACAGTCAATTCCTCGTCTTCATACCAGCCCTTAAAGCGGTAGCCCTTTCTGGAAGCGTCTGGGAATACCGTATTCGCACCGGGAATAACCTGCTCACTTTCCGTCTCCCCCGTCCCACCGTTAAAGATATAAGTCAGGGTGATCGGATCTTTTTCCTGCCACTGTGCGTAGAGGAAAAGGTCATCTGTCAGACTGATTTCCTGTCCGGGCATATAGCTGGTACCTGATCCGTTCTTCTCCGTATTCCACCCGGTAAAATCACAGCCAAACTTCACAAGATTTCCCATAAGCGGGAAAAGTTCTTCTTCCCCCATGATGACCACGATATCTTCGCTGGTATAATCATTGGGATCTGAGCAATAGACGCTGCTGTATCCGGGGGAACTGTTATTCGCGTCATAAGTTACCGTATAAGTCTTCGGCACTTCCGCAAGGTAAAGGTTCCCTCCCCGTTTTTCCGTGCGGTAGTTCGGGCAATGCCACACAAACTGCTCCGTACTGGCGTCCTTATGGTAAAGCGTTCCGTCAATTAAAACCCTGCCCGGCTTGATCGTGTCGTAACCGCCCAGCACAAAAGTGGAATCGCTTTCAAAATCTTCATCCAACAAGATGGAAGCACCCGTATTGTAAAAATAATGGATATCGCAGGGTTCATACCCCACGGAAAGGTTATCTTCCATGACAATACGCCCGGATAAGATAATCCCCGTCTCGTTCATGTAACAGATTGTACCCCCTGCATGGATTTTTTCCCCCGAACGGTTCCCGGTAATCGTGCAGTCACGGATGACCAGCGCCTTTGTACCTTCCCCTTTGCTCGTCTGTATTGCACATCCCCTTGGGGCTGTGTTTCCGGTAATGGTACACCGTATCAGCTTCGCCTGGTCCCCTGTAGTCATATAGACGCCGCCACCGTCATAGCCGGAGCTGTTGCCTTCAATGACACAGTCAGTCATAACCAAAGATAAGGTTGACCATACCGCGCCCCCTGTCGAATCGGAATTGTTCCCACTCAGTTCCATGTTGGACGCTTCGGAAGGTCCCATGAGCCCAAGCGCCCCTCCCCATACAGCCGCACAGTGACGGATCGTGCCTGATGTGATTGTAACTTCTGCGGTCTTTGAGGACTGGATGCCGCCGCCTGCTCCCAAAGTATAGCAGTCCTGTATTAAACCGCCATCCATGACCATGCCAGCGTCCCATGTGACATCTACCGCCCCTGCGGTCCTTACGCTTCTGGAACTGTCCACGCTTTCAGAATAATCAGTGTTATAGTTATTCTGGAGAACTGTCCCTGCTTTCATAGAATAAAAGCCTTTCACATAAATGAGGGGGCTGTCCCATACCTGCCCAGTGTTGTTGAAATCCTCATCCAACACCGCACCACCATCAAGAATAATATTCTGCGTGACAAGACTGCCACTGCTTATCCCGACCAGAACATTTCCAGCATCTTCGGCATAGTTTTTACCGGCAAACTCTTCTTCCCTGCTGACAGTTACCGGAGTTTCCGCGTTTTCACTCTCTAAGGTAACGTTATCAGCAGTAACCTCAAGCGTCTTTGACACGCTGCAGTCCTTAAGGACAGTAATCGTGTCACCAGCCTGTGCATTGGCAAAAGCCTCTTCCAGCTCTTCATACTGGATATCTCCGATCCTTGCCTCATAAGTAACAGTAGTATCCTGCTCCTGATTTGGCTTCCAGTTGGCATATAACCGCATGTCACGTTCCGGTGTATAGACACTCCCTGCCTTTCCGATCGCTGTACATACAGTCACATCACCTTCATCATTCACATCCACCCAGCTTTCCAGATAATGCCCCTCATAGAATGCGTCAGGTAATATAATGCTTTCTCCTCTGGGTACAGAAATGCTTTCCGTCTCGCATGTTCCCTCATACGCCTCAAACTTGACCGTATAACTGCCCTCTTCGGCTGCCTTAACGGGAAGCGGGACGCTCCCAAGGATTCCCGTTACAACCGTGGCTGCCGCCGCAAAGCACATAAGAAACTTCGTCATGATTTTCTTTCTTCCCATACGTTCTTCCTTTCTTCCATATTTTTATAAATAATAAACGTTCTGCCTGTGTTCCTCCCAAACCCGTTCCAGTCCCGGCTCCTGTTGCCGCAACGTTCCCTCCGGCGGGGTGCGCCAGATGCACACTCATCTACCGGGTATCAATCCGGGCAGGCTATGAAATTGTCAAGGTTCGGTGAAGGGGAATTATGATGAATAGAAATTGAGATTTATTTTCCCCTTCACTAATAGCAGACGGGAAGGGGTGAAAAATAAACAGTTTAGAAAAATTTTAGAAATTATTTTTGATTAAGAAAATTCGGTCTTTTTGAAATTGTATGCACACCGAACATGACTCGCAAATATGCATTGTAGGTGGTAGGCAAATATATTATAATTTATATATAAGTTGGAATATAATGAAATGACAAAAATGTTTTTCATTTTAGAAAATGCATAAATAATATTTTGATAAAAGGAATAATGACTATGGAAAATAAATTAAAAAAAGCTATAGAATATTGGGTTGATTACCAAATTAACATGCAATCCAAATTAGTGAAGAAGTATCCTCCTAATCCGCCGAACGATGTGTGTAAAACTGCTTATGTTAAAGGACTTTTGATTGAAAATAGTTTTGGCCCTAAAGTCGGGGAAATAAATGAATTATTTGAAACAGAGTATGAAAAATTGTTTGTGTGGACACACGACAAAAATGAAAACTCATCCATTGTAATAGACGTAGATTTGGCAGTTAAAGACACACCTTTTTGGAAGAATATAGGCAGCGTTATATGGATGGCAATGCAATATGCTTATGCTTTTGAAGGAATTTCATCGGATTGGTTTGAATATAGATGGATTCACTATTTTAATCCAGATAAGAATTTATCTGAACAAGCGTTTTTCAATCTTGAGCAATTTGATGAATTATACTTAAAGAGTGGAAGAATTATTAAAGCAACCGATATTGGTAATCTTGCACCTGAAATAGAATTCATGTTGCGCGATGACAAAGCATACACAGCACTGATGATGTTATGTAACTCATTTTTACAACATTATATTTGCTTGATTTGTGAATTAAGCAAATATCCTTATCATGATCATTTATCAGAAGAACCTGAAATCTGGGAACACGCAGCAATAATACCTAATATGGAGGCAGCAATAGTTCAAGCATGCAGAAGTGTGGAAGGGATATTAGGTGAACCTCCTAATTCCAAGAAACAGACCTCTGTAATTAAGCATAAAGAAAAATGGAGAGAATTAACAGGCATTGATCCAGATAGTATCTTTGAAAAAGCAAATATGTCATATTGGGACTTTTATTATAAACTGTTTTTTGATTTGAGAAATCCATCGGCACATAGTTATGGTAATATTAACTATAAATTGGAAAAATCAAAAACTGTTCAAGCACAATGTTTTGCTGCAATTGTTGTACGTGATTATTTCCATAATCATATATTAGATTTGGGCGAGGCACAGAAAAAGTTGAATTTTAATTTGAATTTACTTGGTAGGGTAAGTGAAAATATGAGTACAATACGGACAAAATAAAAATAAATTATTTGGCATTCTTCTAAATATAAAAAAGAAAGAAACTGGTTACATAAAACCCATTTGCTTTTACATGAGGTGACATATATTATGAGAAGAAAAAAGAGAGAAAAATATGACCAATCGACTCCTATTTTAAAAGAAATAAATAAAGGAGTACAAACACTGACTAATGATTCCGATAGAGCAAATAAAAACATAAATGATATAAAAAACAATACAGATATTCTGGTTAAAAATACTAATGCTAAACTATCAACCATCATAGCTCTCATTGCTGCTGTCGCCACGATTATTGGAACAATCTCCACAATTGTTGGAATAATTATCTCAAACCGCAATTCCCCACCGGGAGGTATTTCGCCTTATGCTCCCACAGCCACCCCGGCACCTTCCTATACAATATATTTATATCCAGAATATAAGAAACTCAAAATAGGTGCTGAAACGGATATAACTGCAACATTAAATTTTGATACAGATTTTGTCAGTATAAATGCATATCTTAATTCTTCTCCCAACGGGGAAACTGTAAAAATGGTGCAAAAAACTTCATCCGAATGGCAGGCAAAAATTTATTTTGAAGAAACGGGGATTTTTGAGGTTATTGCAACCGCCACCGCCCCAGATGGCACTATTATAGAGGGAACCGTAGAAATAGAAGTAATTTCCGGTTTAATAAAATAATAAATGCCTCTAATCCACTTTGAGGACTTGAGGCATTTATTTTACTCATTCATTACAACAGTTCCGTTGGAAGTTCTGTTTTTCCAGCTCTTCTTCGAATCTGCTTATAAACCTTCCCTTCTTCATCTTTAACAAAACTTTCGACAAATCCTGCTCCTTTCAAAGCAGTCAAAATTTTTTGATTTACCACATTGATTGGAATCTTTGGTCTTCTATTTTGTTCAAAGATTTTTATAAACTCATTCAGAGATAAAACCTCAAGATATTTTTTACATTCATCACTTGTCATACCGTTTATAATTGCAACAAATAAATCTATACGATCGTTTATATTATTAGTTGCATCTTTTATCAATTCATTGATAATATCCCGGCATACCTTCTGAGGATTGACAGTAATTAATTGAATATTCTCTTTTGCTATTGCTAAAATTTCATGCTGGACATTAGGAGCATATTCCCTGTAATTTTCATACAAAACAGGTAAATCCGATTCATCTAAATTGTTCCTTAAAATATGCACCATTACCGCATTTGAATAATTCTGATTTAATATTGAAATCTTTTCTTTAATTTCTGATAGCAGCTTGATTTTTATATCATCGGCAATGTCACAGGATAAAAGTTGTTTAACTTCATCTGCTGAAGCCAAGTTACCTATAGCAATATCCGCATACTCAAGTATATCATTTATAATATATTGCATTTTACAATCTTTATAATCGTTTCTTATAAAGACCAGTGTTTCTTCCGTCATAGGGATAAAATTTTCTGTAATCAATATATCCATCTTATCATTGGGAATTCCTGCAATATCAAACTCTGAGTAAATTGGTGAAATTGACAAAAGAATCTCCCTATATTTTTGGAGTGATAGTTTTTCATTTGAAATGCATTGGTTCCAAAAACTTTCAACTAATTCTGCGTCCTCTGCACTATTATAATCCAGGCATTCACTACCAAAATTAATAAATTTAACTAAATGATCTGTAAGTTCCTCCTTCCCAAAATATTCTAAAATATTGTTTACTGTATATTGCACCCCCTGTTTAGCAATCAATTCTGTCTGATATATTACCTCATTAATATCCGCCAATATATCAATAAGCGTTTCTAATCTCTTAATATATGCCACTTTATACTCTTCCGCTATAGCAGGGTGATTTATTATCTGTACTGCATCATTACTGTTATCCATGAAACCATCCACAGGAGAATCTAGTATGCTTTCCATAAATAAATCTGCACTTTCCTGCATATATCTATATAATGGTTGTTCTGGTTGGCTGTAAATGGAACTTATATAATGCTTTGATACATTATCAGTATCTTCAATATGATATTCCGTTTCCAACATTAGGCGAATATTGTCTATATTAATTTCATATAGAGAATTTTGATATACTGCATTAAATAATTCCCTGTTACTTACCTGATAGTCAAGATGCTTAAAGAATACTTGTAACAACTTCATTACATCGCATAATTTCTCAACATTAGGATTCTCTATTGCCAGATAGTTCTGTTGTGAAGAAATGTAATCAGTTAGACAATTACTATCATTGACGTCGCTTAAATCAGCTTCTTTTGTGTATAACAAAGTCGCAATGCTATATTCCCTGATCTGCTTTACAGGCATCTTTTGCCCTGAAACCACTTCTTTAAAAAATGAAGGCCACTGATTGTTTATCATCACAACCATAATTTCCTTTTTCCGATCAGTCTCGAAAAATTCACTGATGAACTGGAATTTTTCTCCTTTTCTAAGTTGCTTTATAAAACATAAAAGAATATTCTGTTTCGATTTATTCGTCAACAAATACTCAAACAAATCAAAATTCAACGTTTCTTCCTGCTCAAAATCGTAAATATCTAAGTTTTCCATTACTAAACTTACATTATCTATCGAATAAGAAAATGGTTTTGCTATTTTGTCTGTAACACTGCGAAGGAACATCTTGTCCCCCTTAGTAAGGCTATTTTCATAAAAGAAAGTCATATAATCATTGTAAGATTCATCTATGTACCCATACCGTATAAGATATTTTAACAATGCAAAATATTCACTGGATTTTATTTCTTTGTATTCATTGACAGTCCCAACTTCATTTTGTGACGTTATTCGGAATATCTCATCTATATTTTCTCTGGTAATAATCTCATGCAACATCTTGTTATCCATTATGCGGCTTTCTTCCTGCAATAATGATAATTCATCTTCCAATATATGCAGACGATTTTTTTCTTTATCTTCTATAGCCCTCTTGCGTAATGGGTATTCTTTTTCTACCCACTCATTATACTCTTGCATTTTTTGAGTATATTGTGCGTAATTATTATAACGTGGTGGTATCCTTTCATGTTTGACATTTTTTACATCGTCTAACTCCAATATTGATTCTAACATTTCCTCTTTCACATAACTAATTCGAGCTTTTTTACTTTCAATTCTTTCCTCACATTTTTTCTTTTCCTGTGCAATAAATTCATCCTTACGATTGAATAACTCATACACAAATCCCTGATTCAACTGTAAATCAGAAAAATCTCTCGGAAATATGTTTTTATATGTAACCATAGCAAGCATTTTATTGGGATTGAGTTCAATAGTATTCAACTTATTATAGTAAACCATAAACTCATTATATATATTCTTTAAAACACGCATATCATCAATATACAATGACAGCCCACGCAGAAATTTATCATTAAATTTTGTGAATATCCCTCCCGTTTCAAAATGTTCTTTTATCTGGTCATATGCATTAGAACTATCAAGGACAGGAACTACCGGAAGAATAAAATCAAAAAATTTTGTTCTGTCTTTATTTACAAAAATATCATCTCGAAGAAGGTAAAAAAAGCGCAAAGGCTCAACCGGCTTCTTTTCATTATGATTTTGCCGCCTTATATTTGAAAGAATATTAATCTCCCTAAGCCTTTCAAATATTTTATTATTATCAAAGCGATCCAAATCCTCAAAAACAATAACATCTACTCCAGCGTTCTCAAAAAGATATAAAACCTCATTTAAGTACTTATCGAAATAAGAATTATCCTCTTCCCCAAAAATCTCTATCTCATTTCCCTGCACACTTAGTTTACGGAAAATATTCTTATTTTTCTGCGTTTTGATTATCTGATATACCCCTAATCCTAGAATTACTGTTGCCAAAATTCCACTAAATATTAAAGAATATGGATTGGCAGCTTTCTGCAACAAAGTTTTAAAACATGAGTCTGTCAACGAAGCAATCCAACCAGACCATGCTTTAAAATATTTTAAATGCAAAATAGACATAAGAAATATCACAGTTCCAAGTGAAAATGTTACACATTTCGCATTGTTTACTGTTCTCTTTACACGAAAATTCGTCTGCGGAATATTTTCCACTTTTATCTGCTGTATCAACTGATTTAGAATCTTTCCTTCTAAAACAGTTTCTGTATCTTTAACATTATCTCTATCATTTTGCCCTGATGTATCTTCAAAATGCGCCAATGAAATATGCAAAAACTTTTTATTATTATGTTTCTTTTTATAGGATTCAAGCAAACTACTTTTCCCGGCACTATATGGACCTGCAATGGCTACATTTCTTATATCAGCATTTTCAAATATATATTTGAACGCCTCTTCATAAACTTCCATTTTGACAGTATCTGTCGGTGTCAGCTTCTGAAATATTATATTATTTTCCATAACCTCTCCCTTCTTTTGTAAAATTCATATAAACGCTTTGGCTTCAATCAAAATTATCAATTTTTTTATAATTTATAGCATTTATTGCCTCAATATATCATCTTAAAATGTTATTAAAACAACTCATAAAAAACAATTTCTAACAAACTATATATTTATTATATGACAAGCATACTATCATTGCATTAAAAATTACAATACTTAAATGTCTTTTCCTATCTACTAATTCGATTATCTACCATGCTTTGCCTTATCAATACACAAAATACACACTTCAAGAGTTTAGAACGCTACTCTAAGAACCCACAAAGAACCTTTCCTTGCCCCATTACCGGGCTCTGCCCGGACCCGTCCTCGCCGGAAGCAGGAAAAGGAGCAGTAGCCCCTTTTCTACTGCATAAGGATAATCCGTGAACCTTATGTCAAGAGGCTTTCGCGGCATATCCTCACGCTTCGCGCTCCGGTATTCCACGGTCCTCTTGACAACGGTTCCGCTCCGTTACTGACATAAACATTATATCTTTTCATGGAGATATTTCTGACATCAAGTCTTTCATTTTCTCTAATATCCTTCTCCGTCTGTTCTGGATTGTTTTTCGGCTACACCCAAATATTTCCGCTGTTTTCTTCACTGTCATTTCATCAAAATACAAAAACCTTACCAAACGAATATCCTGTTCCGGCAGTTTTCTAAGGGCATTTTCCAGCCCGTTCCGGCATTCGTTCCTCAAAACTGCTTCCAGTGTTGTATCCCTGTTTAAGGATTGCTCAGGAAAATATCCTTTTTCATGCAGCTTTTCGATACTGAATACCCCGTATTCCTGATCGCGTTCCTTCTGGTATCGCTCCTTCCGCCTGGACTGATACCATTCCAGATATATTTCCCGGTTCACTTCCACCAGCATATTACCGTCCAGCCGGATAAAATATTTTTCCCGTTCCTTCGGCTTTTTTCCCCTCATACAACCGCCACCACCTTTTCTGTCTGGTCTTTTGACAGGTATTTTTTCCGCAATCTCCGAACCGCCTGTGAAAGTATAATTGACACTGCCGCGTTAGTAATGCCAAGTTCTTTTGCCGCTTCTTTCCTGCTTTTCTGCTGAAAAAAGCAGAGACTGGCTGCCATTTTCTGCCGCTCCGTCAGGCAGTCTAACAGTTCGTTCATGTTTTCCCTTTCTGTCAAATCTTCGAGCAGATCCACATGTGTATCCTCCAAAGCCTCCCACTCTTCTGATATGGCACTATAGGAAATAGTCCTGCCCTGCTCTTTTGCCCTCTGGTTGCGTTCCAGCCTGTCTTCCCCTTCAAGAACAAGCCGGATATGCCATGACTCTTTCGCAAAAAAATGTTCCGATAGGTAGTTGCTTACTCCATCTGATACATACAGGTAATCTCCGCATGCATGAATCGGGAATACGGTATAATGACCATAGGCATGGTACAGTGCATAGCCATTCTGATAGGCTGCAATCCATATATCATTTATCAGCTGTTTTTTCGCCACTGCCCTGCCTGTTTCCCTTAAATTTTTAGCAGTAGGTATTTTCCTCCCTTCTTCTGGAATTTCAGTAATTTGTTTCAGTTCCTGCAATGTCAATTCTGGCCGCCTTTCTGATGGGCTGCACCGGCATTATGCTGACTGCATGGACTGCCTTCCATTGCAGGACAGGCAGTAAAAAACAGCTTCCGGCGCACCCGTTTTTTTTGACGGGGCTGGAAACTTTTCTTTACTGCCTGCCCTTATCTTATGGATATATTTTAACGGAACCAGCGGCTGCTTTCCGCACCGTGAAGGTAGAAATTCTTTTATTTTTCCACCATATCCGTAGAATCCTTTTACCTTTCCCGCCGCAGATTTTCCACCAGTACCTCAACCGTCCGCATCACAATCTCCTGTTCCGCCGCCCGTAAATGGCTGACATGGTAACACATATCCCGGTAACGCTTTTCTTCCGATATCGGTGGAAGCCCCAGCAGGCTGCCCGCATCTGTATCCAGCGCCTTTACCAGCTTTATGAAAGTCCCTATGCCCATAGACATCTGCCCTCCCTCTATCCGACTCACCGTGTTGGCGCTGATCTCCGCTTTCTCTGCAAGTGCTTCCTGTGACAAGCACAGTTCTGTTCTCCGCTCCCGTATGCGTTCCCCAAGCTCCACAAGCTCCTGGGATGCTGCACGTCTGCCCAACACGGTCTCCCCCTTTCCTCACAGATTTCCATTTGCTTTGTCAGCAAAAGACAGCCTGATGTTACACCCGGCTGCCTCTATGGATTATGTATCTGCATTTATACCGGCAGGAACGCTATCCGCTCCCATACAAGTCATGATTGACCTCCGCGCGGTAATAATTGTCTATAGTCAGTGATGCATTGTAAAGCGATGCCAACAGATATGCCTTGATATTCCCTACCTTGCCTGTATTCCCCTGCAGGCAGGCAAGCACATAGGATATATGCGAATCGTCCAGCTTCAGGAACCGCTCTTTTACCAACGCCGCAGGTCTTTCCGCTCCTGCTATCCGCAAAACTGCATGATCGGGCATCATCATCACGTCCACCATAAGCTCTACCAGCTCGTCCAGTTCCTCCTTCCGGCAGTCTCTGTCACCCAAAAAACACTCATACGAGATATTGTTTCGTATGGCAGCACGGTAACGCTCCACCTGTCTTATCGTATCAGATGGATAAGGTTTGATAGGATTAGTCTCATTAAAATCAGTTTTATTAAATTCAGTCTTATTAGGTTGTGATTTTGGAAATTCTTGAATTGTGGATTTCACTATTCCTGAATTGTGATTTTCATCATTCTTGAATTGTGATTTTAATAATTCCTGATCTGTGATTTTCACAACTCCTCCATTATGATTATTGACTGTCCTGTTTTCTCCTGCTGTTTCCTTTTCATCAGGTTTTTCCTCTTCCTCCGGCAATATCGGCTCTTCCCGTATCATGAAATTCTTTACATAAATCACGTTTGGTTTGCCCAATCCCAGACGCTTTTTCTCTATCAGACCGATACCTTTGTCCGCATCCAGTTCCTTTATCAGCTTTACCGCTTTCTGCATACCGCAGTTCATCAGCTCTGCTGTCTCTTCCACCGTAAAGACAATGTAAACCCTGTCCTCTTCATCAATCCACCTGTTTTTAATGCTAAGCCCCATGCGGTCCAACATCAGCCCGTATAAGACCTTTGATTCACAGGAAAGGCTTCTGAAACATTCCGCTGTGAACAGCATTTTCGGTATACGATAAAAACTGTACTGCCCTGCTTCCATTCCATGAAAATAATCAAACTGGATTCCCTGCATTCTCCATTCCTCACAATCTTTTTATGGTTTTATCCACATAAAAACAGAGGTCTTTTTTTCCTCTGCTCTTATGTAAAACAATATTCTGCTTTCCCTGCCGAAAATATCTATTCGCCAATGCTATTCTGCCTGTATATCCCCCTGCTCAAATCTCCATTTTTTTAGGAGGTCATAGATTACTTCCTCCATTTGCTCCGCTGAATAACCTGCCGGAAAATATTCATTCAGCTTCTTTCTTTGCAGTCTGACTGCCTGGGCTGCCGGTTTTTCATCAGAAAGGATAATCTCCATTCCGTTTTCGTCCAGTTTTCCTTCCCTGCTCAACTCCTTAAGCTTCTTTGCCTGTGCCAGATTAGGGAATACGCATAACCGCTGCATGATCTGATAAAGCTGCTCCTGCCCTTCCGGCTCCAGATAGGATAATTCCACCCCGGCACCAAAGACGATACGCTTTTCATCTACATAGTCAAGCATAGGCTTTATGAGGAAAG
>OFGE01001915.1_pt1 | contig 16529 bp, 25 predicted proteins | sample 1521681 | NCBI WGS metagenome assembly OFGE01 (sample SAMEA3504093, study PRJEB24116) | mouse gut metagenome | biome: mouse gut; feature: mouse-associated habitat; material: faeces | place: Denmark | collected 2011 | reverse complement strand
GTTAATCCATATTTACAAACAAGTGACTGGGGATGGCAAATTGATTCACTAGGCTTAAGAATAACAATGAATGAAATTTATGATCGTTACCAAAAACCATTATTTATTGTTGAAAATGGTTTAGGTGCAAAAGATATCATTAAAGAAGATGGCTCTATTCAAGATGACTATCGTATAGAATACTTAAGGAAACATATTCAAGCAATGAAAGAAGCAGTTGAAGAAGATGGTGTTGACTTAATGGGATATACAACTTGGGGCTGTATTGATCTTATTTCTAATGGAACTGGAGAAATGGAAAAAAGATATGGTTTTATATATGTTGATAGAGATAATCATGGTAATGGAACTTTTAAACGTATAAAGAAAAAATCTTTTGATTGGTATAAAAAAGTTATTGCTTCTAATGGAGAAGATTTAGAAGATTAATTTAATTAAATAAAGCTACAAAAATTATTGTATTATTTTCGTTTGACTAGATTTAATACTTTATATCGACATTAAAAAGGTAAATATGCCAATATATAAAGCATATTTACCTAATTTTTATATGTCATAAAATAAAGCAAAAATTAATTATTTATCATGAATATTTAAAGTGATATGTGATATTGTGTTACCAAAATTTGAAAGTCTATGTGTTAATTGTTCAATTGTACATTCATCTTGATGATAAGACCAAAATTCAACAGCTTTAATAAAGCCACCTATCATGTAATTTAAGGCTAGAACATATGAATTATCAAACTTAATATTTTGTTTTTTTAAAGACTCTGAGGATTTTTCAATATAAGTATCTACTAACTCTTGTTTATTAATGAGAAGTTGAAATGTTTTTAAATTATCATAAATATATTTAATATTGATATAGGTTGCATCATAAGGAGAATTTAACATCGTTGAAAATGGTACATGATTAACAAATCCTTGTTCAATTTCTTTGATTAAAAAGGAGATATCTTCATAATGCGTATAAAAAGTTGAACGATTAAAATCAGTTTTTTTACATAACTCTGAAACTGTAATTTTGTCTACACTTTTTTCTTCTAAGAGTTCAATGAAACACTCGTGAAAGATTTTTTTAGTCATTTGCGTTTTACGATTTTCTTTCATATATTCCCTCCAACAAAATTCATATTTTTGTTGTTTTATCAACAAACGCTAATTATCTGATGATTGATATAAGATATTAAAATCAATATAATGATTTTGTAAAAATAAGGAGGCGCATAGATATGAGTTATGCAGAAAAAATGGAATATGTAACACTTAATAATGGCGTAAAAATGCCATTAGTTGGATTAGGTGTTATGCGTGTACAAGATGAAGATTGTGTAAGTTATGTAAAGAAAGCATTAGAAGTTGGGTATCGTTTGATTGATACAGCTAGAGTTTATTATAATGAAGAATACGTAGGTAGAGCAATCGAAGAAAGTCCTGTACCTAGAGAAGAACTCTTTTTAACAACAAAAATGTGGATTACAGATGCAGGATACGAAAAAACTAAAGAATCTATTCGAGATTCATTAAAAAAATTACGTACTGATTATTTAGATTTAGTAATTATTCATATGTGTTCAGGAGATTACTATGGAACATATCGTGCTATGATGGAATTTTATGAACAAGGTAAAATTCGTGCTTTAGGTGTATCAAACTTTGGTCCTGAAAGATTAGTTGATATATGCTTATTCAACAAAGTGCCACCAATGGTTAACCAAGTAGAAACAAATTTATTCTTCCAACAACATGAATTCCATGATCTTATGAAAAAATATAATGTTCATCAAGAAGCATGGGGCCCATTAGCACAAGAAAGAGTTATGGAAATTGTTAATCACCCAGTTTTAAAAGAAATTGGAGATAAGTATGGAAAAACTGCTGTTCAAGTTGCACTTAGACATACTGTACAAAGAGGAATCACAATTATTCCAAAATCAGATACATTAGAAACAATGACACAAAACATTGATTTATTTGATTTTACTTTAACTGATGAAGAAATGGAAATAATTAACCAATTAGATGAAAAGCGTTCATTTAAATCAGATTATGGAAACTATCAAAGTGCTGAATATGCTGCTTCTGAATTAAGAGGCGATGAGGATAAGATGTTTAAATAATATCATTATCTTGTAACAAATTTTTAATCTAATTAAATCATAAACAAAAAATATATAATTTGAGAATATACCACTCAATTTATATGGTTTTTTTATCTTAAACATTTTATAATTTCTTCTTCATCATGTCTATCAAATACAATGCGCTTTACCTTATCTCCAAAGATATCTGCTGTAATTCCTCTAGTTGCAATTGTAACATTATGATCTTTATATAATAATTCATTTACTAAATGAATCCAAAAAATCTTGTTCCTCCTAAAACCAATATTTCTTTCACGTTTTTTACTCCTTTTTATAATGTTCTTCATAAATTTCATTTATCCTTTTAAAATAATCTTCTTTAGACTGGAAGTATGAATAATCAATATTTTTACGTGAGATTTTCGCAGGTTTGTTACCAATTTGTTACCAATCTGTGTTACACCGATTGGATTTCATCAGGTTTTATTAGTTTTTTTATTGAATTAAAGAATTATTTAAACAACTCAAGAAAACAAAAAAACCTTGAACATATCAAGATTTTTTCGTTTTTTCTTTTGATTTGAAATCTTTTTACACCAATTCTTACGATTAACGTTTTGAGAATTGTGGTGCTCTACGTGCAGCTTTAAGACCATATTTCTTACGTTCTTTAACACGTGCATCACGAGTTAATAATCCTGCAGCTTTTAATACTGGTCTATAATCAGAACCAGCTTCTAATAAAGCTCTAGAAATACCATGACGGATTGCTCCAGCTTGACCTGTATAACCTCCACCATAAACGTTTACTGATACATCAAACTTACCAGTTGTTCCAGTTAATTCAAGTGGTTGGTTGACGATCATTAATAATACATCTGATGGTAAATAATCTTTAGCTTCTCTACCATTAATAACAATTTTTCCTGCACCTGGTGTTAAAATAACACGTGCTACTGAAGACTTTCTACGTCCAGTTCCTCTGTATTGTACATTAGCCATTTTCTCGTCCTCCTATCCCTTAATTTTTAACTCTACTGGTTTTTGTGCTGCGTGTGGATGTTCACTACCAGTGTAAACAAATAATTTCATCCCTTGTTTTCTTCCAAGTGTGTTATGAGGTAACATACCTTTAACAGCTGCTTCTACAAATCCTGTAGGATCAGATTCTTGGAATTGGCGAGCAGTTTTTACTTTTAAACCACCTAACCATCCAGTATGATGATAGTATTTTACTGAATCAAGTTTTTTACCACTCATCACTACTTTTTCTGCATTAACAATAATAACATAATCACCAGTATCTACATGTGGTGTATAAGTTGGTTTATGTTTTCCTCTTAATACAGATGCTACTTCTGATGCTAAACGACCTAAAGTTAACCCTTCAGCATCAACAACATACCATTTACGTTCAATTGTGGCTTCTTTAGCCATAGTTGTTTGTCTCATTTTTAATCCTCCTGTAGTTTCCGGGGCTACAAATGTTAAAATAAGGCAACTATTATTATAACAACATTGCCTATTTTGTCAACACCATTCCTCATTTTCTTCAATTAAAAATTAAAATATATTAATATCTGTATAGACTATTTACACTTTTTTTATTCCTTTTAAAAACTCAAAATCATTAATAACATGCAAATGATTCTCTTCAGCAAACTTTAGCATTTGATAATACATACCATCATTAAAATCTGATGGATCATGTGCATCAAAACCTAAAATAACATCATTTCCCACTTCACTTGCAATCTTCCAAAAATATATATTTGGGTATGTATAAAGTTGCTCCCCATTAACCTCTATCAATCCTTTTCTCATTCCACCAGCATTAACTTCTAAAGGAATATTATAAAGTTTAGCCTTTTCACAAATTCTTCTAGAAACTGTTTGCATATCGATACCAAAATCATGATATCCTGTTAAGAACAAATCTGGATGTGCTATATAACTAAATAACTTTGTTTCAATAGCTTGTTCAACATCATTACAATATTGATAAATATCTTTTTTTGTCATTTTATCCTTACCAAAATAATCACTATGTATACAATGTTTATGGAAGTGATGTCCTAAAATTAAATAATCAACCTTATTTTCATCTAATAAAGTTTGATAAAAATGAAAATATTCTTTCATCCCTTCTGCTTCAAATCCTTGATATATTTCTATATCATCCTTATATTTTTCTTTATATTCTTTGACTAGTTGTAAATGTTCATCTAATTGCTTATATGGCATACGCATATTAGGACCTCCAGTTACAAAAGCCCTACATAATGAATATATACTTCTGATATTTCTAATAAAAGGTATCGATTTTATAAGATGCCAACGATAATTGGGTAATGGAACATGACAACATATTCCTAATTTTTCTATTTTTAAATTTATTGCAGCTTTAATCATATCTTCTTCTGAACCATTTGCATGTCCACAACGATATGTATGTGTATGATAATTAACTTTCTTCATAATATACCTCTTGTAAATATAATCCTTGTGGCTTTGCTTTAAATAAGCACTTCTTTTTTCCACAACTTTCGAGCATTTCTAACAATATTTCCCTGGAAATACGTTTTGCTCCAACTTGTATTAGTCCCCCAACTAAATGTCTTACCATATATCTTCTAAATCCATTTCCTGTCAAAATAAATGTAACTACTCCATTTTTTTCCTCTATATCAAACGAATATAATGTACGAATTGTGTTCCCATACTGATCATAACTACAAAATGAAGCAAAATCATGCTCACCTAAGAAGATAGCTGATGCCTTTTGCATTAATTCAATATCTAACTTTCTTCCATACTGAAAAATATAATTCGTTTCAAACGGATTATATTCATTCATATTCAAATAATACCTATATTCCTTTTTCTTTGCACTATATCGTGAATGGAATTCATCATCAACATATTTTGCTTCTAGAATATAAATATCATTTGGCATAAAATGATTAATTGCCCTTTTCCATTGTTCTTCTGGTAATTTTTTTCTTGTATCAAAATGAAAGACTTGATGAACAGCATGAACTTTTGCATCAGTTCTTCCAGATGCATGTATAACAATATCTTCCTCATTTATTTTTTTTAATGCTTTCTGAATTTCTCCTTGAACAGTTCGTTGTTTATTTTGAATTTGAAAACCATGAAAATGGCTTCCATCATAACTTACTATACATTTTATTCTCATAATACTATACTCAAAGTGATAATACATGTACAAACACTAATAACACAAATAAACGAAACTGTATCAGAAAATTTCCAAATGAGTTGCTTATAACGAGTTCGTTTTGCTTCAGGATTATAATTACGACTTTCCATTGCATTTGCTAAATCTTCTGCTCTTTGAAATGCTGAAATAAATAATGGAATAATCAACGAAACAATTGACATAATTTTTTCTTTCAAACTTCCCTCAGAGAACTCTACTCCTCTACTTGCTTGTGCTTTCATTATTCTTTGTGTTTCTTCTAAAAGAGTAGGAATAAATCTTAAAGCAATAGAAATCATCATTGCTACTTCATGAGTTGGGAACCCTATTCGCTTAAACGGTGTTAATAAGTGTTCTATACCTAATGTTAAATCTAATGGTTTTGTTGTTGCAGTCAGCACTGTTGTCATTATTATTATGAGTATAAGACGAATAAATATATAAGCTGTTTGAAGTAAAGCTTGATCATAAATATGAAGAAATCCTAATGAAAATAATAAAGTTCCTTTTTGAATAAATAATAAATTGAAAAACATTAAAAATATCATCATAAAAATCATAGGTTTAATTGACTTTAAAATCTGTGATATTTTTATTTTAGACAAAAGAACTAATGTAATAACAAATATACCTAAAATTCCATAACCTATAAAACCTGCATCAAAAAAGACTGAGATTAATAAGAGTAATAAAGCTCCTATCTTTAATCTAGGATCAAGTTTATGAATAAAGCTATTCAAAGGTATATATCTTCCTAACATCATGCCATTCATAGTTGACCCCCTATCTCTTTAATCAATTGACTGACATCTTTAATTGATGAATCAATCTCAAATCCCTGTTCATTTAATTGAAGTATAAAAGATGTTATTGTTGGTAAATCAATACTTAAAGAAGATAAATATTCTGTTTCTTTAAATATTTGATCAACAGTTTCATGACGCTCAACTCTGCCATTACGCATAACAATGACATCATCACAATACTCTAGAACTTGATTCATATCATGGGAAACAATAATAACTGTTTTTCCAGTTTTATTAATTCTTTTAAATAAATTAAGCATTTCTTTAGCACCTTGGGGATCCAATCCTGCTGTTGGTTCATCTAATATTAAAATATCAGGATTCATAGCCAATATTCCTGCTATTGCCACTCTTCTTTTTTGTCCACCTGACAAGTCAAAAGGGGATTTTTCTAAATAAGATTCATTTAAGCCAACTAAGTTTAATGTCTCTTTTGCAATATTCCTTGCATCATCTTCGGAAATTCCAAAGTTTTTAGGACCAAAAATAATATCTTTTAAAATTGTTTCTTCAAATAATTGATATTCAGGAAATTGAAAAACTAATCCTGCTTTTTTCCTTAAGGGTTTCAATGTTTCTGGCTTATTTGTTGCAGTGATCATAATATCCTCTATCTGAATTTCTCCAGAGGTTGGTAATAATAAAGCATTAATATGTTGAATTAATGTTGATTTTCCACTTCCTGTATGACCTATTAATGCTGTCATACTTCCTGTTTTAATATTGAGATTAACTCCTTTTAAAGCATGATAAGAAAATGGAGTATTTTCACTATAAATATGTTCTACTTCTTTGAATGTAATTGACATAATTTTTTCACCAACTTTTCTTGATTAATGTAAGTCTCAATTTGAATTCCTTGTTTTTTCAATCCTTCAGATATCTTATAAGCAAATGGTACATCTAAAGATAACGATTCTAATTGTTCCTTATTCTTTAACACTTTTTCTGGTTTACCTTGATCTATAATTTCTCCATTATTTAATAAAATAACATAATCACTTAATGCTGCTTCTTCAATATCATGTGTAATAGATAAAATAGTAATATTCTTTTCCTTATTCAATTGATGCACTAAACTATTTATCTCTGTTTTTCCCTTTGGATCTAACATACTTGTAGCTTCATCAAGAATAATGATAGAAGGAGACATTGCTAATATTCCTGCAATAGCAACCCTTTGTTTTTGTCCCCCAGATAATTTTGTAGGTTCATGATCTAAAAACTCTAGCATATCAACTTTCGTAGCATATTCATTAATAATTTCATCCATCTCATTTGGATCAACACACATATTTTCTAAACCAAATGCTATATCATCTCTTACAGTAGCTCCAATAAATTGATTATCTGGATTTTGAAACACAATACCTATTTGGCTTCTTATTTCATTAAGAGTTTCTTCGTTTAAAGGCACTCCACCAACCCATATTTCACCAGATTGCTTTCCTAAAAGACCAATAAGAAGTTTAGCTATCGTACTTTTTCCACTGCCATTATGTCCTAAAATAGTTGTATATGTTCCTTTTTCAATACAAAATGATATTTGATTAATTGTTTTTAACCCTTCTTCGTATTCAAAAAGTAAATCTTTCACTTCAATTATTTTCTCCATGGTATTTCCTCCAAGTAGTTCAATTTTATTATGATTAAGGTGTCTTGTCAACTATAAAGAATAATATGATATTATTTCTATTATACATAAAATATTTATCTATTTTTAATAAATTAAAAAGTGATGAATAAGTTTTCCATCACTTTACTATTACTATTAGAATAAACCAATAATAGCCATTGGTGCATTATCACCTTTACGGTTATAAGTTTTTAATACACGAGTATATCCACCATTTTTGTCTGCATATTTTGGCGCAACTTCATCAAATAATTTTTGAAGTGCAGTTTTACCAGTTGCAGGATCTACAACATCTTGTAATACTTCAGCAGCTTGTCTTCTTGCATGTAAATCACCACGTTTACCTAAAGTAATTAATTCATCTACAATTGAACGAACTTCTTTAGCTCTTGTAGCTGTTGTTTCAATTTTTCCATACATGATAACATCTGTTGCTAAGTTACGTAACATTGCTTTTCTATGAGATGATACACGCCCTAATTTTCTGTTTTGTGCCATAGATTAGTGCTCCTTCCAATATATTCCTCGGAATTAATCCATAGGTTTAAATCCTAATCCTAATTCCACTAATTTTTCTTTAACTTCTTTTAAAGATTTCTTACCTAAGTTTCTGACTTTTATCATATCGTCTTCACTCTTAGCTGCAAGTTCTTGGACAGTTTGAATTCCAGCTCTCTTTAAACAATTATAAGATCTTACTGATAAATCTAACTCTTCAATAGTCATATCTAATACTTTGTTTCCTGTATCTTGAGGGGCTTCACTCATAACTTCCATATTCATTGCGATGTCTGTAAGTTCTACAAACATATTTAAGTGTTCCACTAACATTTTAGCTGCAACAGCTAAAGCTTCATGTGGTTTAATAGAACCATCAGTAGTGACTTCTAAAGTTAATTGATCATATTTTGCACTTTGTCCTACACGAGTAGGTTCAACTGCATATGCTACTTTAACAACTGGAGAATAAATTGAGTCAGTTGCAATCACACCAATAGTATTAATTAATTTCTTATTTTGATCAGCACTCATGTATCCTCTATCTTTATGAGCATACATTTCCATATAGAAATGTGCTCCTTCAGCAACATGAGCGATTTCTAAGTCATTTGAAATCATTGTAATATTTGATGGACATTGAATATCAGCACCTGTTACAACTGCAGGTCCTTTTACATCAATAACCATTGTTACATCGTCGTCACCATCAATTGCAAACACTAATTTCTTAATGTTCAAAATAATAGAAGTGACATCTTCTACTACACCGTCTACTGCAGAAAATTCATGGATTGCTCCTTGAACTTTAATTGCATGTACTGCACATCCTGGAATAGATGATAATAATACTCTACGTAATGAATTTCCTAGAGTTGTTCCAAAACCTCTTTCTAATGGTTCTACAACAAATTTACCATAGTTATCATTTTCATCATATTCTACAACATTAAAATTTGCTTTTTCAAATTTTTGCATTATTTCCCTCCTCACTTAGAAATAAAATTGGTTTACTTCATTATCCACGAGGACGTTTTGGTGGACGACACCCGTTATGTGGAATTGGAGTTACATCATTAATAGAAGTAACTTCTAATCCAGCAGCTTGTAAAGCTCTAACTGCAGCTTCACGTCCTGGTCCTGGACCTTTAACACATACATCTACAGTTTTCATACCATGATCCATTGATGCTTTAGCGGCAGCTTCAGCAGCCATTTGTGCAGCATATGGAGTTGATTTTCTTGATCCTTTGAATCCAAGTGCTCCAGCACTAGACCAAGTTAAGACATTACCATGTTCATCAGTTATAGTAACAATAGTGTTATTGAAAGTTGAATGTACATGTGCAACACCTTTTGCTATATTCTTTTTAACACGTTTTTTACCACGAGTATTTGTTCTTGCCATTTTCCGTTCAACCTCCTATCTATTTCTTCTTCCCAGCTATTGGACGAGCTTTTCCCTTACGAGTACGAGCATTTGTTTTTGTTTTTTGTCCACGAACTGGAAGTCCTTTACGATGGCGGATTCCTCTGTAGCTTCCGATTTCCATTAAACGTTTAATATTTAATGCAACTTCTCTACGAAGATCTCCTTCAACTTTATATTTTTCAACTTCTTTTCTAATTTTTCCTTCTTCTTCTTCAGTTAAATCTTTAACTCTTACATCTTCACTGATACCAGTAGCTGCTAATATATTCTTGGCAGTAGTTGTACCAATACCATAAATATAAGTTAAAGAAACTACCACACGCTTATCACGTGGGATATCAACACCTGCTATACGAGCCATTGTTTCTCCTCCTATTAACCTTGTCTTTGTTTATGTTTTGGGTTTTCACAGATTACCATGACTTTACCCTTACGTTTAATTACTCTGCATTTATCACAGATTGGTTTTACAGATGGTCTTACTTTCATCCTTGCTTACCTCCTTGCGGGTATTTTCTTATTTGTGTCTAAATGTAATACGCCCACGTGTTAAATCATATGGAGAAATTTCTACGGTTACTTTATCCCCCGGTAAAATGCGAATGTAGTTCATACGGATTTTACCAGAAACGTGAGCCAGAATAACCGCTCCATTTTGTAACTCTACTTTAAACATTGCATTAGGTAATGTTTCTAGTACAGTTGCTTCTACTTCAATAACGTCATCTTTTTTTGCCATTGATGATAACTCTCCCTTTTCAAAGTTTTGTCAAAATCTCATATCCATCATTAGTAATAACAATAGTATGTTCAAAGTGTGCAGCTAAAGATCGATCTTTAGTTACAACTGTCCAATCATCATCTAGAACTTCAGTTTCACAACGTCCTAAATGCGCCATTGGTTCAATTGCAAGTGTCATTCCTGCTTTAAGTCTTGGTCCTCTTCCAGCAGCTCCATAATTAGGAACAGCAGGATCTTCATGAACTTGTGTTCCTATTCCATGACCAGTATAATCTCTTGGAGTGGAACAACCATGACTTTCAAGATAAGTCTGCACAGCATGAGATATATCGGATAAGCGATTGCCAGGCTTAACTTGTTCTAAACCTGCATATAGTGATTCCTCTGTTACTTTCATCAGATGAGCAGCTTCTTCACTAATTTGACCAACAGCATATGTCCAAGCACTATCGCCATGATAGCCTTTATAACATGCACCTACATCAACTGAAATAATGTCTCCTTCTTTCAATTTTGTATTATCTGGTATTCCATGCACAACTACCTCATTAATAGAGGTACACACAGAACCAGGAAATCCATAAAGATTTAAGAATGAAGGAGTTGCATTTGCATCACGAATAATCTTTTCACAAAAAATATTAATATCTTGAGTTGTTAGCCCTGGTTTAATATAATTTTTAAGTTTATCATGTACAAGACCAACAATACGCCCTGCTTCTCTCATTAATTCAATCTCTCTTTGGTCCTTTGTTACAATCATTATTTACCCTCCAAGCTTTTTTCAATGTCTTTAAAGACGTCTTCCATAGGTTGGTCACCATTAATATTAATGATTGTTCCTTTCATTGTATAATAATCAATTAAAGGTTTTGTTTGTTTGTTATAAGTATCTAATCTTACTTTGACTGCTTCTTCACTTTCATCTTCTCTTTGATATAAAGTTCCACCACATTTATCACATTGTCCTTCAAGCTTTGGTGGATTAAATTCTATATGAAAAGTTGATCCACAATTCTTACAAGTTCTTCTTCCAGATAATCTTTTAATTAATTTTTCTTCTGGAATTGATAAATTGACAATAGCGTCAATTGTAAAATTAAACTCTTTAGCAATACTTTCTAGTTCTCTTGCTTGAACTATTGTTCTTGGAAAACCATCTAAAATGAATCCATTTTCAAATTTATTTTCCTTTAAGTATTCTCTTACCATTTCAATCGTATAATCGTCTGGTACAAGGTGCCCAAATTGCATAAAATATTTAGCGATTACTCCAAATTTTGTTTGTTCACTTAATGCCTTTCTGAATAAGTCTCCAGTAGATATTTGTGTCAACCCAAACTTATTTACAATTTTATCAGCTTGAGTTCCTTTACCAGCACCAGGAGGCCCCATTATAATAATGTTCATTTTTACACACTCCTTTATATTATACTATTTTCTGATATATCCATGATACTCTTTACGAGTAATCAATGTCTTAATCTGTTTTGTTGTTTCTAATGCAACTCCTGTAACAATGATTAAACCAGTTCCACCTAATGAAATTGCAGCATTAGATGTTTGTTCCCAAATAACTGGTGTCATAATTGGAATAGCAGCAATAATCAATAAGAATATTGATCCGACAACTGTAACTCTATTTAATACTGTACTAATAAATTTTTCAGTATCTTTACCAGTTCTTACACCTGGTATTGATCCACCATTTTTCTTCAAATCATCACTAATTTTATGTGCATCTATTTGCAAATTAGAATAGAAAAATGCAAATAATACAATCATAATAAGATATAAGCAAAAACCAACTGGTTGTTGATAGTTTAAAATTGTATCAATCATCTTAGTTGTACTAGTTGCTTTCATAAAACTAATAATTGTTCTTGGTGCAGCCAATACAGATGATGCAAAGATAACAGGTATTACACCTGAACTATTAATCTTAATAGGCATATGTGTTGAATCTTTTGTTCGCATTTTAGTATTTGAACTTGTTGCATACATAATTGGAATTTTTCGAACTGCTCCTTCATTAAAGACAACAAATATAACAATTGCAAGATATACAATTACAAATAAAATATACCATAAAATTCCTAATGTAGCAGTTTGTGTTCCTTTATCTAATGTTACAACATTATTAAATGTTGTGATAAAGTTACTTGGTAAATTAGAAACAATACCTGTAAAGATAAGTAATGATGTTCCATTACCAATACCTTTTTGAGTAATTTGATCACCTATCCACATTGCAAACATACTTCCTGCCATCATAACAATAACAACATATACATATGTCCAAATTGAAGATGATGATAAGATATTATAACCTTTATCAAATGCATATGTTAATGAACCACCTTGAATAGCAGCTAAAACTAAAGTTACATATCTTGTTACTTTATCTTTCTTCTTTTTACCAGTGTTTCCTTCTTTTTGCCATTGAGTTAAAATTGGAATAACATCCATTGATAATAACTCAATAATAATTGATGCTGTGATATATGGAGATACTCCTAATGAAAAAATAGAAAATCTTTCAAGCATACCTCCTCCTAACATATTCATGATTCCTAAGATACCATTGTTAGTTGCTCCTGCAGTTAATGCATCAGCATTAATTGAAGGAATTGTTACAGCAGCTCCTAAACGAAAGACAAACAACATACCTAATGTAAAGATAATTCTATGACGCAATTCACCTTTTTTAAAAACACTCTTAAAAAAGTCTAACATCCTAGATCACCTCAGTTTTTCCACCTGCAGCCTCAATTGCAGCAACAGCTGACTTAGAGAATTTTTTAGCTTTAACTGTTAGAGCAACTTCTAATTTTCCATTACCCAACACTTTTACACCATCTAATTCTTTTTTTATTAATCCGCATTCTTTTAATTTAGCAGTATCTACAACAGTACCTGCTTCAAATTTATTTAAATCTTCAACATTGACAATAGCGTATTCAACTCTATTAAAGTTTGTGAAACCACGTTTTGGTAAACGCATGAATAAAGGTGTTTGTCCCCCTTCAAAACCAGGTTTCTTTAATCCACCAGATCTTGCCTTTTGACCTTTTTGTCCTTTACCAGCAGTTTTACCAGTTCCAGAACTAGTTCCACGACCAACACGTTTTCTTTCTTTACGTGCTCCTTCTGTATATTTTAATTCGTGTAGCTTCATGATTACACCTCCTATTTACTTTCTTCAACTTTAACTAGGTGTTCAACAGTATTAATCATACCTTGAATAAATTCATTGTTTACTTTTTCCACTGATTTGTTCATTTTTGTTAAACCTAACGCTTTAAGAGTAGCCTTTTGATTCTTTTTAGAACCAATTGGACTTTTTACAAGCGTAATGATAACTTTATTTTCTTTTGCCATTTCTTACGCTCCTCCTATCCGTAAATTTCTTCAACTTTTTTATCTCTTAATTCAGCAACTTGTTGAACAGTTTTAAGAGATGCTAATCCTTCCATAGTTGCTCTAACCATGTTAATTGGAGTTCTTGAACCAATACATTTAGAAATAATATCAGAATATCCTGCTAATTCTACAACAGCACGAACAGGTCCTCCTGCAATAATTCCTGTACCTTGTGATGCAGGTCTAATAAATACATGTCCTGAACCAAACTTACCATCAACTTCATGAGGAATTGTTCCATGAATATTTGGCACATTAATAATATTTCTTTTAGCTGCTTCAGATGCTTTTCTAATAGCATCAGGTACTTCGTTTGCTTTACCAGTTCCGAATCCAACACGACCTTTTTTATCACCGATAACTACTAATGCAGCAAAACGGAATTTACGTCCACCTTTAACTACTTTAGTAACACGGTTAATTGTAACAACACGTTCTTCAAATTCTTTTTCAGCTCTAGGTCCGTTTCTTCTTGGTCCATTTCTTCTTGGTCCATTTCTTCTTGGCCCATTTTCTCTTGGTTTACGTTGTTCCATTATTTAACCTCCTATTAGAATTTTAATCCAGCTTCTCTAGCAGCCTCAGCTAGTGCTTTCACACGACCATGATAGATATATCCTCCACGATCGAATACTACGTTTTCAATTTTCTTTTCTAATGCTCTTTCAGCAACTGCTTTACCAACTTGTGCAGCAGCTTCAACATTTCCTCCGTTTGCTAATTTCATATCTACTGATGATGCAGCAACTAAAGTTACTCCATTAACGTCATCAATAATTTGTGCATGGATATGAGAGCTTGAACGGAATACATTTAAACGTGGACATTCTGGAGTTCCACTAATTTTATTACGAACTCTCGCATGACGTTTCTTACGTACATCGTTACGTGACATAGTTTTTGCCATGATTTATAGCTCCTTCCTTTTTTTCTTAACTACTTCTTACCAGCAGTTTTACCTTCTTTTCTAATAATTCTTTCACCAACGTATTTAATACCTTTTCCTTTATATGGTTCAGGTTTCTTTACGCTTCTAATTCTTGCAGCAATTTCTCCAACTCTTTCTTTTGAAATTCCAGAAACAGTAATAGTTGTTTGTGTTGGTGTTTCAATCTTAACACCTTCTTCTCCTTCTATTTCTACTGGATGTGAGAAACCAACATTTAATACTAATTTATCACCTTTCATTTGAGCACGGTACCCAATACCAACGATTTCTAAATCTTTTTTATAACCGTTATGAACACCTTCGATCATATTTGCAAGTAATGCTCTTGTTGTACCATGTAATTGTTTATGTGCTTTTTGTTCACTTGATCTGCTTACTTTAATTTCATTCCCATCCATTTCTACTTTAATAAATGGTGAAAATTGTCTTACTAAAGTCCCTTTAGCACCTGTAACTGTAACCGTATTATCAGCAGCGATTTCTACTTTAACACCTTCAGGTACATTGATAATTTTATTACCTACACGAGACATCAGTTACACCTCCTGTTTAAATTTTTTTATTACCAAATATATGCTAATACTTCTCCACCGATTTGTTTAGCTCTTGCTTCCTTATCAGTCATTAATCCTTGAGAAGTAGATAATACAACAATACCTAATCCATTTAATACTTTAGGAATTTCATTAACTTTAGCATATTGACGTAATCCAGGTTTTGATACTCTCTTTAATCCTGTTATTACTCTATCATTTCCTTTATATTTTAAAGTAATGATGATGTTTTTAACAACACCTTCGCCTTCAACTTTATAATCTTTAATAAATCCTTCGTTTTTCAAAATTTCAGCTAAATCTACTTTTAATTTTGAGCATGGCACAACAACTTCATCATGACGTTGTTGGTTAGCATTACGAATTCTTGTTAACATATCTGCAATTGGATCTGTTACCACTATAATGTCCTCCTTCCATTTCGGGATCTAATTTTTACCAACTAGCTTTCTTTACTCCAGGAATTTCGCCTTTATAAGCTAATTCTCTGAAACAAATACGGCATAACTTAAATTTTCTAATTACTGAATGTGGACGTCCACAACGTTCGCATCTTGTATATTCACGAACTTTGTATTTTTGAGGACGTTGTTGTTTAACTTTCATTGATGTTTTAGCCATTAATTAAGTCCTCCTTATTTATGGAATGGCATTCCTAATTGTGCTAATAATTCATGACCTTCTTCATCAGTTTTAGCAGTTGTTACGAATACAATATCCATTCCTCTTAATTTATTTACTTTATCAAAATTGATTTCTGGGAAAATTAATTGTTCTTTAATACCTAAAGTATAATTTCCTCTTCCATCAAATGAATTCTTTGGTACTCCTCTAAAGTCTCTTACACGTGGTAAAGAGATATTTACTAATTTATCTAAGAATTCATACATTTTTTCTCCACGTAAAGTAACTTTACAACCAATTGGCATACCTTCACGTAATTTAAATCCAGCAATTGATTTTTTAGCTTTAGTAATCACTGGTTTTTGTCCTGCAATTAATGTTAACTCTTCTACAGCATCATCTAATAATTTAGAATTACTTACAGCATCACCAACACCAATATTGATAACAATTTTTTCCATCTTTGGAACTTGCATTACAGAACTATAATTAAATTTAGTAAGAAAGAAGTTACTCCCATCAAAAACTATCTTCCTGTCTAAAGCAATATATTTT
>OFGE01001911.1_pt1 | contig 16557 bp, 20 predicted proteins | sample 1521681 | NCBI WGS metagenome assembly OFGE01 (sample SAMEA3504093, study PRJEB24116) | mouse gut metagenome | biome: mouse gut; feature: mouse-associated habitat; material: faeces | place: Denmark | collected 2011 | reverse complement strand
CCGGCGGGCTCGCCCTCACGGCCGGGGGGGTGGGAGTTGAACTTCTTGATGAGGAAGCTGAACACCACGAAGTAGACCAGAATCTGGAGCGCGCCCAGCACGAACATGAGGGGCATCCGGTGGGTCTTGTCGGCGTTGGCGATGTTGGTGATGACGCTGGTGAGCAGGTTGGCGTTCCACAGGGCGGTCACGTCCAGGATCTTGAGAAGGGCCATGAAGGCGCCGGCGATGACCGCGTGGAGGAAGTAGAGCAGGGGCGCGGCAAAGATGAACATGAAGTCAATGGGCTCGGTGATGGAGGCCAGGGAGGCGGTGATGACCACGGTGGTGTCACCCAGCCAGTCGGGGGTGTCGTAGTTGAACTCGTTGGCGGTGTAGTGGGTCACGCGGAGCTTTTTGCTGGCGTTGCTCAGGAAGTACTTGGCGGGGTACAGCTCACTCTTGGAGGCGCCGCAGCCCACAAAGGCCACATTCTCCACGGTCTTGTTCTTTACGATTTCGGCAACGATTTCCTTGACCTTGTTCATGTCCAGATTATACATAGTGATTTCCTCCTAAAATAATTTTGATTTGTGCGGTTCCCGTCCCCACCAGGGGGACGGGAGCCATAAGGGAGAGGGGAAGCTATGGAAAGAGGTTTGCTATATGTGAAAACCGGAGGTCCGGTTCACGCCAATACGCCCAGAGCGTTGAAGATGATACCGCCTACGATGCAGATGACCAGCAGCCATGTGGTGGAGATGTTCTTTTTGATCAGGGTGTACAGTCCCAGGGCGGCGGCCAGATTCAGCATACCGGGCAGGATGGTGTCCAGGATGTCCTGGAGGACCAGCCCGGAGCTCTCAAACTGAATAGGGGTCACCAGACCGATCATGTTGGCGGCCATACCGCCCACCACCATCAGGCCCACGATGCCGCAGACGAACATGACCTGATCCATCAGTCCGCCCTGGAGCTTGCTCAGGTATTTGCTGCCCATGGTGTAGCCCAACTTACCGGCAAACCAGGTGATAATGGCGGAGGGGAAGAAGGAGATCAGCATAGCCAGGATGGGGCCCAGGATGCTGCCCTGCTGGGCCAGGGACACACCCAGGCCGAAGGCGATCACCTTGATGGTGCCCTGGAAAAAGGAGTCGCCCACGCCGGACAGCGGACCCATAAGGGAGGTCTTGACGGCGTTGATGGAATCGGGGTTGAAGGTGTCCCGGTTGGCGGCGTACTCCTCCTCCATAGAGGCGGCCAGCCCCAGGGTGAAGGCACTGGTCTGAGGGGTGCAGTTGTAGAAGGCCATGTGCCGGCTATAGGCTTCCTTCTTATAGGCCACCTGCTGGGGGTCGTTGTTGTCCAGGTAGAGCCGGTCCAGGGTAGGGACTATACCATACAGGAAGCCCATGTTCATCTGACGTTCGTAGTTCCAGGACGCCTGGATGGACCAAGACCGCCAGAAGAACTGCCAGAATTTTTTGAAGTTTGAATCGTTTTTCATGTCGTTCCCCTTCCTCTCTTACAGATCATCTTCCAGCGGGTCATAGTCGTCCGCCGGGGCAGGTCCGTCAGCAGCGGCAGCGCCCTTCCTGAACTTTACGCTGTTCAGAATCAGGGCCAGGATGCAGGCGAAGATGGCGATGGCGGTGATGTCCAGCCCTAAGTAGACCACCATGAAGAAGCCCAGGAAAAAGTAGATGGTCAGGTCCCGGGTGAGCATGACGGACAGCAGCAGCGCAAGGCCGTAGGCGGTGAGGAATTTGGTCGCCAGGTTCAGGCCGGCGGTGAGCCAGGCGGGAATCACATTCACAATGGCCTCTACCGCGTCGGTGCCGATGTAAATTGCCAGGAAGATAGGTACGAAGTAGAGCAGCGCATAGATGATCGTGCCCCAAACGATGTGCATACTGTACGCCTTCTTGAAGTTACCCTGCTCAATGGCCCGGTCGGCCACGTGGGTCAAGGTGCCCAGAACGGTCCGGCCGATTACGCCGATAAACTGGCCCAGAACGGCAATAGGCATAGCGATGGCCAGAGCGGTCTCAATGGTGGCGGAGGTAGTGATGGCAAAGGCGGAGGTGATGATAGCGGCCATGTTCATGTCCGGAGGCACCGCGCCGCCGATGTTTACCAGGCCCATACTGATCAATTCCATGGAGGCGCCCACAGCAAGTCCGGTTTTCAGGTCACCCAGCGCCAAGCCCACCAGGGTACAGGTGATAAGGGGACGCTCAAAGTTCAGCCGGCCCAGCAGGCGGGAGTCCAAGATACAGAACACGCCGATCAGGCCCAATATGATGGATTGTGCTAACATGTTCTTTTCTCTCCTTTTTCTTATTTACACACGGGTGAGATTTTCCCGTTTGTGCCCAGGGGTCTGCTGCATGAAGATTTTTACACCCAAGTCCAAAATCTTCTGAGTGTCCGCCTGCTCCGTCTCATTGAGGAAAACAGCCCCGGCGTACTGCTTGGAATTCTCCTTATTGGCGATGCCGCCGTAGTTGACCTCTTTGCACTTGGGATAGGCCTCGCAGAATTTGCGCAGCGTGGCGGTGTTGCCAAAGATCATCATGATATTCTCGTTGAGTGCCTCCACCTTGGGCATCTTCTCCAGCGTCTTGTCCAAGGTAAAGATGTTCAGACGGACGCCGGCGGGCTTGCTCAGGTTCAGGGCGGTCTTTTTCAGCTCGTCGGCAGCCGCCTCGTCGTCCACTACGATGATACGCTGGGCTCCCACGTTCTGGGTCCAGGAAAACACCACCTGTCCGTGCAGGAGCCGGTAGTCCAATCTCACCAATTTGATCACAGGTCATCCTCCTCATCATTTTTGTTGTTCATCGCTTCCCGCAGCTGCTTCGTGCAGTCCATCAGCTGCCCTTGGGCCTGGCCCAGGATTTCCTCCAGCTCCTCATCTGTCAGCGGCTCCTCCGCGTCCGCAATGCTCAGCACCAGACAGGCATTCATCCCGCAGATCACGGTGATTTCCGGATACTTGGCCACCAGAGAGAGCATGTCGTTGTTGACGCTGCCGTTGAGCATATCCGTCAGGATATAGACAGTGTCCTCGGGCGGGAAGCTGTCCAGCAGGCGGCTGGTCTTCTGCACGATGTTCTCCGTCTCATCCCGAGTGGTGGCTACGGCACAGACATTGGGGAGATCCCCCATCACCATCTGAACCGTGTCCAGCATACCCGCCGAAAGACTGCCGTGGGACGCTAAAATGATCCTGTTCATGCGCATCGTCCTTTCCTTTTCCCTTTATTTTCAGCGCCTTGCCGCGCTAAAATACAAGCATTTTCCTTTGGATTCTCTATCATCGCATTCGTTATAAACGTCATAATCGTTATATACATAATAGCGCATTTTTAAAGTCTGTCAAGGGATTTTCTTAAAAAAACACGTTTCTGTATAGGTGCATAATTTTGGTATCTCAGTTTTGTGAAAAACTCCCAGCTCTTAGATACAAAAAAACCGTTGAACCACCAGTTCGGTGATCCAACGGTTTTGCACATATTATTTCACTAAATTTCGAACATATAGCGGCTTCCAATATAATACTGGCGGCCAATGCAGTTGGGATGTTCCGCTTCATCCAAAAAATAGACGTTTAAAAACAGCATTGGTTCTCCCAGGGGGATTGAAAGATGTTGGGACTGCTCCAGGGAGGCGCGGGTAACCTCCACCGTCCGGTGGGCAATGTTGGCTGGACCATGGCCGGAGACTTGAGCGATCGTCTCGAACATGGAAACATTACTCAGATCCATGGACAGCAGGGTCTTGTATTCCTCATAGGGCAGAAACAGGTTTTCCAGAAAGATAGGCTGGCCGTCTGCTGTACGCACCCGCTCCACATAGATCAGCAGGGAATCGGACCCCAGGCCGAAAAATTCCTGTTCATCATGTCGGGCAGGAACGATTCGGCGGTCCACAACTCTGGCTCCTGGCGTCAAGCCCAGCTTGCGGCAGGTCTGGGAAAATCCCTCCACCTTGTCGCCGCCGGTGAATTTCCGGTTGATACGAGGAGTATTTACAAAGGTCCCCCGGCCCTGCATTTTGGTCAGGTATCCCTCGCTGCACAGCTCCTCTATCGCCCTGCGAACAGTGATTCGACTGACAGCATACTCTTCGCTCAGCGCCGGTTCCGGGGGTATCTTCTCCTTCGGCTTGTATTTTCCACTCTGAATCGCGGCTTTGATATCCTCTTTGATTTGTTGATATAACGGTACGCTTACCATTTCGGCCATATAAACACCTTCACTCCTCTGTATCGTTATATTCATCATGGAATATTAGTATGTTTATTGTAGCTTATTCAGGCAGGTGTGTCAAGTTATTTGGAAGTTTTGCAGACTCTCCACAATGCCGACTGCATAGTGTTTTTATCAACTAACTCTGTTGAGACAACTATAAAAAGCTGACAAAAATTGGGCTGTCCACAGTTTGTTAAGATACATCGAGACAATATTCTGCCACAATCCCATCGTCCAACGATGTCTGCTCGCTGCTGTCTTCTTCCCCTAACAACTGGATAACATCCCATTCGCTCATACCGATGAGTTGATATTTGTCCAGCATATCATTCAAAATTTTGCAGCATTTTTCCACGGAGGGTCTGTTTCCCTTATTTTTCTACCCCACATTATACTGCGTTTGACATAACCCCGTTGAACTTTTTATGGAGCCGCTGGGGACCGAAAAAAACCTGATCCAAAACACGAAGAACAAAAGCGCCAAGATTTCGATTGACTTTTTCGATTCCATATGCTATCCTTACGCCATAAAGATCAGCCGCCGGGCAACGCTTGCTTCCATTCCGTTAGGCCATAGAAGGAATGGAAATCAAGCGTTTATTTTTTTGAATGAAGAGAGAGGTTAAAAGTATGTTTCGTGAAATGCGCCGTAAAAATCAGGCGCTCTCTATGGAAGAGAGCGCCGCAGTTTTGACGCGTGGGACATCCGGGGTATTGGCCCTTTCAGGGGATAACGGCTACCCCTATGCGGTCCCGATCAGCTATGTGTACGATGGCGCGCGCATCTATTTCCATTGCGCCAAAGCTGGGTATAAGTTGGACGCAATCAAGAGGGACAACAAGGCGTCGTTCTGCGTCATTGACAAGGATGAGGTGATTCCGGAGGAATATACGACCTACTTCAGGAGCGTCATTGTGTTTGGAACGATCCGCGCAATCCAGGATGAGCAGGAAAAGAGAGAAGCCATTGAAAAACTGGCTTTGAAATATGCGCCGGAGGATACCGCAGTCCGCCGCAAGTCGGCCATTGACCGGGAATGGGAGCCGCTGTGTATGCTGGAGATGACGATAGAACACCTGACAGGCAAGGAAGCCATTGAGCTTGTGCGGGCAAAAGGAATGTCCAAGGAATAAGTCGTTTCTGCGCTCAATACTCATACCGCTTCCGGTATTTCAACAGCAGCGCCGCCGCCATGACCGTCCCCAGCAGCTCGGCCACCGGTGTTGCCAGCCACACGCCGGTGACGCCGCCCAGCAGGACAGGCATAATCTGGATACTGGCAGCCGTGAACAGGAATGACCGGGAGAAGGCCAGCACGGCGGACACCACGCCGTTGGACAGGGCGGTGAACATCCCGCTGGCAAAGACGTTCAGCCCCACGAACAGCAGAGCGATGGAGCACAGACGATTGCCCGTCACCGCCAGCTTATACACTGGGCTGTCCAGCCGGGTGAAGATGCCCACCAGTGGAATGGTCGCCAGAATGGAAATAACCGTACAGAGGACGGATGCCCCGACGATGAATTTGACGCTGAATCCCACCAGCTTCTTCAGTTTTTCGTGGTTCTGCTCCCCGTGGTAGTAGCTGATCATAGGGGCCACGCCGTAGGAGTAGCCGATAAACAGGGCGCTGACAAACATCAGTACATACATAATGATGGTGATGGCCGCCACGCCGTCCTCGCCTATGTACTTCAGCATCGCCAGGTTGAACAGCAGGGTGGTAATGCCGGACACCAGGGAGGTGGCAAGCTCCGACATACCGTTGGTGGAGGCGTGGAACAGCACCCCGACCCGGAACACCGGCTTTTCAAAGTGGAGCAGGCTGTCTTTTTTCCGGAACACCAGGAAGCCCACCACAGCGGTGATGGAGTAGCCCAGGCCGGTGGCGATAGCCGCCCCTTGGATACCCATGTCAAATAGGGAAATCAGCGCGTAGTCCAGGATGATATTGGTTACGCCTCCCGCCAGGGTGCAGATCAGGGACAGGGCAGACTTGTCGGCGGCAATCAGGTACAAGGAGAAGTTATACATGAGCAGGATGGGAATGGTGAACAGCAGGTAATTGCTCAGATAGGTGTGGCAGTAGCCAAATACCGCCGGAGAGAGGCCCATGGTCCCCAGCAGGGTGTCCATCAGGGTGTAGCCCAGCAGCATCATCACCGCACCCACAACGGCATTGGTGAGGATTAGCAGGGTAAAGTCCTGCCGGGCCTCCTGTTCCTTATGCTCCCCCATTTTTTTCATGACCACGGCGCTGCCGCCGGTGGCCAGCATTCCGGAGATGGCCGTGATGAGAGCAATGGCCGGGGCGGTGAGGTTGATGGCGGACAGGGCCTCCATGCCAATGAGGTTGGAGACGAACAGCCCGTCCACCATGGTGTAGAAAGTGTTGAACACCGTCATGACGATGGTGGGGAAGGCAAAACGCAGAATGTTTTTGCCTGTGACAGGTAGATGGTACGAGCCCAGTGTATTTTCCATGATTTTCTCCTTTCTTGCTGCTGGTGGAAAAGATTTCTTGTTTCATAAAACCGGCTTGTAATTGTTCAAAACCGGTGTTATACTTGGAGCGATAAACGCCAATTTGAACCAAAAGAAATTACCAGCCATCAGGAGCTTTTATAGGATGTTATTAAATCCTCTGAAACGCCTGGAAACACAAGGGTTTAAGCAAGTCAACACCCTGTTCCCTGTTATCCGGTCCCACCCTCTGTTAAGGGCTTTACGGGAGCTGGCAAGGGAAAAATCAAGGGAAGATGCAGGATTTTGGAGCGTCAAGGATATGGCAAGCGTGGGCTGTCGTGATGTGACCAGCCAGCAAACTTGCACCCTGTATCGGCCCTTCAACTTCATACACGACCAGAAAACGGACATCGGAAGATGCCCGTTTTTTCATTCTCTGGAGGTGAGATATTTTGAGCAGTCCTAACACATCCCCTCCCAAGCGGCGGGGCAGACCGCCCAAGGTACGGGAGGCCCCCGCCCCCGCGCCGCAGCCCCAGGGCGAGATGGTGGTCCCCATTCCCCTGGCGGAGCTGCACCCGTTTCCCAACCACCCGTTCAAAGTGAGGGATGATGAAGCTATGAAAGAGACCACCGCAAGCGTGAAAGAAAATGGTGTGCTGACCCCGGCCATCGTCCGCCCCCGCGAGGGAGGCGGCTATGAGATCATAGCGGGCCACCGCCGCAAGCACGCCTGTGAACTGGCGGGGCTGTCCGCGCTGCCAGCCCTGGTCCGCAGTCTGGACGATGATACCGCCACTATTCTGATGGTGGACAGCAACATCCAGCGGGAGAACATCCTGCCCAGCGAGAGGGCGCAGGCATATAAAATGAAGCTGGAAGCCATCAAGCGCCGCGCCGGGAGGCCCACCAAAGAGGCCGAAAATAATTCGCCGAAAATTTCGGCGAATTTCCGCAGCGATGATGAAATCGGCGCGGCAATGGGCGTGAGCGGCGATACCGTCCGCAATTACATTTCCCTTACCCAGCTGGTCCCGGAGCTTCAGCAGATGGTGGATGATAAGAAGATCGCGCTGTCCCCTGCCTACCAGATCGCCGCCTTGAAGCCGGAGGAACAGGCGCTTTTGGTGGAGACCATCGAAAGCGAACAGGCCACCCCCTCCGTCTCCCAGGCCCAGCACATGAAAAAATTGAGCCAGTCCGGGGAGCTGAACGAGGACACCATGCTCTCCATCCTGTCGGCGGAGAAGAAGCCGGAGGTGGACAAAATCGTGCTGACCGCCGATACCCTCCGCAAATACTTCCCCCGCTCCTATACGCCCCGGAAGATGGAGGAGACCATCATCAAGCTGTTGGAGGCGTGGCAGAAGAAGCGCCAGCGCAGTCAGGAACGCTAACTGAATATAGGACAGATACGCCGGACAGGGAAGCTCTCTGCCCGGTTTTTTCGTGTCCGGGAAAGGAGAAGCACGTTGTATATCAACACATTCCAATATAAGCCGGAGCATGTGGATTGCAGGCTCTGCACCGAGTACGCCGGTAAAAAGAAGGGCTGCACCGCCCAGGGCTGTCCCTGGCTGGCGGAACGGATCGAGGCCGGTGTGGTGGGATATGAGGAGGCCGTTATGGAGACGTTCCCCCGCAATGCCCACCTGGACGCCCGCCTGCATACGGCCATCCGGCGCTTTACCGGGTCCCTGTTCCTCTCCCCCGCCCACCAGGGCCGCATGGAGCGGCTGAAAGCGCGGGAAGGCTTCCGCCGGAAGCGGGACACCCCGGCCTACTTCGCCGCCATGTATCTGCTCACCGCCAATGATGACCTCTTTCTCCGGTCTGCCAACTGCTTTTGCAGGCACGGCATTGAGTTTGACTATGGGACGCTGAAAGACATCTCTCCCCATTGCTACACCCTGTTCTCTGCGGCGCGGGACATCTATGCGGAGGGGTCCGGCGTGGCCCTGACCGACCTTGCCAACAGCGAGGTGGTGGACACCCTGGCTTTCAGCCTGATCGTCAACGCCCTTCTGGTGGCCCGGTACGGCCCCGCCGTGCTGGAGATCAAGGAAAGGAGCCGCAAATGAAGCCGCTGCATCTGCCCATCACCGGGCATGACCTGTTGGCGGTGGAGCGGTTCCAGGACGGCACCCGCCACATGATCGAGTTTCTGGTGCTGGCCGACTGCCCCCTGGGAAAAGAGGGCCAGTACATCCGGCGCTTTCTCACCGAGGGCGGCTACCAGGAGGCCCTTGCCCATGTGCGGCAGGGCGGCATCCAAATCCGCAGACACGCCAGCATCATCGAGGGCCACATCCTTCCCGACAAGCCGAGGAAACGGCGCAAAAACTGACAGGAGGTAGATCACATGTATTCTTTGGATTCTTTGGAGTATGCCATCCGGGAGCTGTACCGCTCCGGCATTGGAGACAACAGCGGCCTGTCCGCTGACGAGGTGGAGGAGCTTCTGGACGGCATCGACTTCCATGCGCTGCTCCAGGCTGTCCGGCACCACGCCGAGACCGCCTTTGCTTTCGCCACCCAGGGCAATCACCCCAAGTCGTTCAACTACCGGGGGGCGGAGCTGTTCGGCCAGCGGGCCACGCTGCTGTATGACGATTTCGACCAGAGTACCGCCGAGGCCGTCCTGACCACCCGCAGCGTGGAGCTGTGGCTGCTGGAGGATATGACAATCACCGCCGTTGCCAGCGTGTCCGTGGTCTGTGAGGGCGGCGCGTATGTGGCCGAGTACCGGGAGGGCCTGGGCGACCCCTGGACCAGCGGCATGTGCCTGGACCTGGAGGAGCTGACGGACCGGCTGGATAAGCTGTGCTGGCCCGTCCATGAACATGAGATTCCCGTTTACGAGCTGTAAACGGAGGGAAAGGAGCGTAAAAAGGCAGTTCTCCCAACATGGGAGCTGTAAATAACAGCGAAACCTTTTCGGCGGTCTCCCTCTCCGGCGGAAAAGACAGTTCGTGTCTTTTGCTGCTGATGATCGAGAAGGGCCTGCCCATTGACAGCGTACTCTACGCCAACACCGGCATGGAGTTCCCGCAGATGGAGGCCCACATCGCCAAGCTGGATGATTTTCTCTATCAGGAGCGCGGCATCCATATCACCACCCTGCAACACCCCCACGGCTTTGAGTGGATGATGTTTGAGGAGCCAAAGCAAAAGCCGAGCTGCCTGGAACGCCGCGCCCGATTGGGAATACCGCCGTACGGGAACGGCTGGCCGGGGATCAAGGTACGCTGGTGTACCGGCCAGCTGAAAACCCATCTTATCAATAAAACGGTCAACCATCTGAAAAAAGAAAAAGACGCATTACATTTTATCGGCATCGCCGCTGATGAAGCCCACCGCTGTAAGGCGGACACCCACAACCGCTATCCCCTGGTGGAGTGGGGCATCACCGAGGCCCAGGCCCTCCAGGTCTGCTATGACCGGGGCTACGATTGGGGCGGACTGTATGAAATATACCATCGCGCTTCGTGCTGGTGCTGTCCTTTTCAACGTATAGACGAGCTTCGGAAGCTCCGCCGCCACCACCCGGAGCTATGGGCACAGCTGCTGGATATGGACAACCGGGCGCGGGCCATGTTCGGCCCCGGTCCGCTGGGACAGTTCAAAAAGAACTGGAGCGTGGCGCGGCTGGAGGAACGCTTTGCCCGCGAGGATGCGGCGGACACCGCATAAGTCAAAATCTAATGAGGAAGTGAGTGAAGAATGGCCGTCTATCGTGTAGAACGGACGCGGGATTACACAGTGATGTCGAACCATCACTTGAAGGACCCCGGCCTGTCGCTGAAAGCAAAGGGGCTGCTGGCGATCATGCTGTCCCTCCCGGACGACTGGAATTATTCCACGCGGGGCCTCGCCGCCATCTGCAAAGAGGGCGTGGAGGCCATCGGAAACACGCTGAAAGAGTTGGAGCGGGCGGGCTATGTGGTGCGCCGCCAGCTGCGGGACGGGAATGGGCGCGTGGGCAATGTGGAGTACACCATCTATGAAAAGCCCCAGATACCGCCCCCGGCCCCCTCCGAACCGGACACGCCACCCCCGGACACGGGTTTACCGGGTACGGCTTCACCGTGTACGGGTTTCCCGGATACGGTTGCGCCGGATACGGTTGCGCCGGATACGGAAAACCCGGCGCAATTAAATACTAAGAAAACTAATTCCCGTAAAAAACAAAATACTTATCAAGCAAATACTCATTCATTCTGTCCCCAGCCCCCTCCGGGGCCTGGGTCCGCGCCTGCGGCGGAAGGAATGACGGAAGTGTATGAGAAGCGGGATGAAATTCGGGAGCAGATCGAGTATGACCTGATTGCCGACAGAGCCAACCGGGAGCAGATCAATGAGCTGGTGGAGATCATGCTGGAGGTTGCTTTGAGCCGAGCGCCCACCATGAAGATCGGGCGGGGCGCGGAGTACCCCACAGCTTTGGTCCGGCAGCGGTTTGAGCTTATCGACAGCAGCCACATCGAGAAGGTGCTGGACGGCATCCGGGAAAACACCACCCGCGTCTGGAACACCAGGGCCTATCTGCTGGCTGCGCTGTTCAACGCCCCAGCCACCACGGACAACCACTACACGATGCTGGTCAACCACGACCTCTACGGCGGCGGATAGCCGTCTTTTTCTTGACCCGAACACGGGAGAAAGGAGCTTCCCATGAAGCGACCCCTTGCTTACATCACCGCCGCCTGGAGCGGCAACGAGTACGAAAATGCAGAGAACGCCGCCCGGTACTGCCGTCAGGTGTACGAGGCTGGCTATTCCCCCATCTGTCCCATCCTGCTCACCGCCCGATTCCTCCAGGATGCGGTCCCCCAGGAGCATAAGGACGGCATCGACATGGCGCGGGACTACCTTCGGCGCTCCCGCGTCCTGGTGGTCTGCGGGCGGACCGTGGACGAGACGGTGAAAAACGACATCGCCACCGCCCAGCGCCTGCGGATCACCGCCACCACCCTGGACGGCATCCTCGTCGTCAGGAGCCAGGGGAGGTGACGGTCCATGCAGGAGGAAGTGGAGAACAAAACGCTGACGCTGATGGTCAACGGCAGCAAGTTCACCGGGCGGATGTTCAAAGCCGCCATTGCCAAGTACATGGCCCACCGGAAGGAGGTCAAGCACCAGAAGCAGCAGAAGCGGGAGGCCCCTGTGATTCCTCACGGCAAGCAGACGGTAAAGCAGCTCATCGGGCAGGACCAGGGCGTGTCCAACATTGAGCTGACCGACCCCTCCATCCGGCAGTTTGACCGTATCGCCCGGAAATACGGCGTGGACTACGCCATCAAGCGGGACCGGAGCAGCGACCCGCCCAAGTTTCTGGTTTTCTTCAAGAGCCGGGACGCGGACGCGCTGACCTCCGCTTTCAACGAGTACGTTGGAAAGAAGGTCAAAAAGGCTTCCCGGCCCTCGGTGCTGCAACGGCTGGCCCACTTTAAGGAGCTGGTGAAGAATACCGTTGTCAACCGGGAGAAGCGAAGGGAGCTGGAGAGATGAAGCAGATCAATGTGAAAAAGCTGGTCCTGCTGAATCTGCCCTATGTGTTCCTCGGCCTGTATGCCTCCAAGCTGGGGCAGGCGTGGCGGCTGGCGGCGGGGGCGGATGCTTCTGAAAAGCTGCTGCACATCATGGACGGCTTTTCCGCCGCGTTCCAGTCCGCCCTGCCCAGCTTCCACCCCGCCGATCTGGTGGTGGGGCTGCTGTGCGGCGCGGCCCTCCGGCTGGCGGTCTACATGAAGGGCAAAAATGCCAAGAAATACCGCCGCAATGCGGAATACGGGTCCGCCCGTTGGGGAAATTCCCAGGACATTGCCCCGTATATCGCGCCGAAGTTCGAGGACAACATCATCCTGACGCAGACGGAACGGCTCACCATGAACAGCCGCCCCAAGGACCCCAAGACCGCCCGGAACAAGAATGTGCTGGTGATCGGCGGCTCCGGCAGCGGCAAGACCCGCTTTTTTCTGAAGCCGAACCTCATGCAATGTACGTCAAATTCCTATCCGACCTCCTTCGTGGTCACTGACCCGAAAGGGGACATCGTAATCGACACTGGAAAATTGCTCCAGCGCAACGGGTATAGGATCAAGATTCTAAACACGATCAATTTCAAGAAGTCCATGCACTACAACCCCTTCGCCTATCTGCACAGCGAAAAGGACATCTTGAAGCTGGTAACGACCCTGATTGCCAACACCAAGGGGGAGGGCAAGGGCGGTGACGATTTCTGGCAGAAAGCCGAGACCCTTCTCTACACCGCCCTGATCGGCTACATCTACTATGAGGCCCCGAAAGAGGAGCAGAATTTTTCCACCCTCATTGAGTTCATCAATGCAATGGAGGTCCGGGAGGATGACGAGGAATTTAAGAACCCGGTGGACCTGATGTTTGACGAGCTGGCGGAACGGGACCCCAACCACTTTGCCGTCCGTCAATATGCCAAATACCGCTTAGCGGCTGGCAAAACCGCTAAGAGCATCCTTGTGAGCTGCGGTGCGCGGCTGGCGGTGTTCGACATTGCGGAGCTGCGGGAAGTCACCGCCTATGACGAGCTGGAGCTGGACACCCTGGGAGACCGGAAAACGGCCCTGTTTCTCATTATGAGCGACACGGACGACAGCTTTAATTTCCTAATCAGCATGGCCTATACCCAGCTGTTCAACCTCCTGTGCGAAAAGGCGGACGATGTGTACGGCGGACGCTTACCGGTGCATGTGCGCTGCCTGATTGACGAGTGCGCCAACATCGGGCAGATTCCGAAGCTGGAAAAGCTCATGGCTACCATCCGAAGCCGGGAGATTTCCGCCTGCCTGATTTTGCAGGCCCAAAGCCAGCTGAAAGCCATATACAAGGATAACGCCGACACCATTGTGGGCAACTGCGACTGCTCCATCTTCCTGGGCGGCAAGGAACCGACCACGTTGAAGGAGCTGTCGGCCCAGCTGGGCAAAGAGACCATTGACACCTACAACACCGGCGAGAGCCGGGGCCGTGAGCTGTCCCATTCTCTGAATTATCAGAAGCTGGGCAAGGCGCTCATGGACGTTGACGAATTGGCCGTGATGGACGGCGGCAAGTGCATCCTGCAACTGCGGGGCGTGCGTCCGTTCCTCTCGGATAAATTCGATATAACCCAGCATCCCCTATACAAATACCTTGCCGACCATGACAAGAAAAACGCCTTTGACATAGCGCGTTTTCTGTCCGTCCGGCTCAAACCCAGGCCCAACGAGGTCTATGATGTGTTTGAGGTAGATGTATCAGAGGAGGACCCCGGCTCCGAATAGACGGGGCCAATCCGATTCGTGAAGAATCCGGGGAAATGTGCCTTCAAAAATCTATCAATATTTTTCGGAGGTACTATATGGATTTCTTTAACTCTGCTGTTGATGTTTTGCAGACCCTCGTGATCGCGCTGGGCGCTGGCCTCGGTGTGTGGGGCGTTATCAATCTTCTGGAAGGCTACGGCAACGACAACCCCGGCGCAAATGCTCATGTACGGTAAAGTATCACAAGAAAATTATGTCGAATTGACAGCCGCCTCCGCTATACCGAATAAGGAAATAAAGAGTCCTCAAATTTTGCGCTACTAAATGAAGACGAGCGGAAGTAATCTCCCGCTCGTCAGTAAACTTAACTATGCCATATCAATCCCGCTTCTTTCCCGCCACCGGCACTAAGAACAGCGCGGGCAACAGCAGGAAAGCGGTACAGACCAGCCCCCAGGGTATGGACACCTGCTGGGCTACCAGCCCCACAATAGGCCCGCCGATGATCTGCCCGAAAGAGTCCAGCTGTCCGCTGGTGGAAAAGACTGTGGCGCGCATTTTCTCATCCACATGGTCGTTCATCCAGGCGGCCAGCACAGGCTCCTTGATGGTGCGCATAAGCCCCGCCAGCAGGAACACCAACAACATGAACCAAAAGCTCCGCCCCACCGCGAAGAGAACCAGGCACAGGATATACCCGGCGCTGGTGGACATGACCACACTGGTTCGGCTGACAGTCCCTTTTTTCTCCATGCGGGCGATGAGCAACTGAGAAGCCAGAATACCTAAGCCGCTGCCGATAAGACTGATAACACCGAACCAAGTGACGCTGTTCAGCGGCCCGATAACGGGTATTACCGTGTCATCCAGAAAATGAGCGGTGGAGAGCCGGTCAAAGCCTTCACTGGCAAGTCCCCCGCATAGTGTGATTGCTAAGAGCGCCAGCAACACAGGTGCGCCTTTCACAAAGCCCAGGTTGAGCTTGAACAGGCAGACAAAGTCTTTAAGCAAGCCCTGCCGTTCCTCAATAGCAGGGGAGAAGTTGGTTTCTGGCATGATGCGAACCAACACCAGCCCCAACAACAAGCACAAACTGCCCCCCAAGATGACAGGCATTTGCAGGTTTATGTTTCCCAGCAGTGTGCCCAGCACCACGCCCAGAACGCCGCCGATTTGCCCCATTTGACTGCCCCGCAGGAACACCTTGTCTATGGGTTTGTCCTCTTCCTCCGAGGCAATCCACGCCTCCAGAGCGCCGGTGATGAAGGTATCACCGCAACCCCAGACAACCTGGGCCAGCAGAACCGGCGCGAACCACGGTAGCGCACCCTCCATCAGAAAGCCCAGGCCGTAGAGGAACATTCCAATCAGCACCGAGCGCCGACGGCTATACAAATCCGCCACCACACCGGTGGGTATCTCGAACAGAAAGCAGGAGGTCTCCAGAACCGTCCCTACCAGGACAAGCTGGAAAGCATCCAGCTGCACCACCTCCAGGTGGTACACGATGGAAAGCACTGTGGACATAGAAACCGCCAGGGAAAAGACAAATCGGAACAGCAGGTAGACAGAATATGCCTTTGAATTTTTAGCAAACATGAAGTTACATTCTCCTTTACGAATCAGTGGGTTGTTTTGTGAAACAAGCCCGACTGCCGCGCAGGAAGGGCAAACTTCTCAGCCCTTTCTAACAGTGATTTTAGAAAAGGCCTCCTAAAGTGCCCAAAGCGCCGTTAAAAGACTTGTTTCTGTTTTTGCAGTTTGCCATATGAATACCTCCGATACTGAAATTAGAACAACATGGCTGTTCTTCTTCGCGATATTATAGCAAATGGGCTTTGTGTTGTCAATGTAAAGAGAAGCGAGAGCGAGAGCGAGAGCGAGAGCGAGAGCGAGAGCAAGTATCGACCCGTGGCCCAAATTTCGCTCCGCTCATTTGTTCCCCTGGTCTGCTACTTGTTGGGGAGTGCCTTCCCCAAACCCTGCTGACCGGCGCTCCGCGCCGGTGTTGTGGCGCAGCCGCGCCACAAAAATCCGTCAGCCTCGCCCCCTGTGTTCTCGCCTGACCGGGCGGAAATCGGAGGCCGTTTCCGCAATCGCCGCAGAGCGGCGCACCCGCCGGAATAGTACACCCGCTTTGCGTCTGTACTGTTCCATCGGGCCAATTCGACAAAACTAGACCTCAAAACGCATTGACAATACTTTACATTCGCTCTATAATAGTCTTAACGATGAGCGATATAAAAAGTGAATATCAGTAAAATTCTCTGCACCCAGATGGTCTTGACCACCTGGGTGCATTGTGTTTTTCCAAAGCCTGATGTTCCCTTTTCCATCGCGTAACACATCGCCCATGACAACTGAATATGGAAAACTTGAAAGGTGTATAATGGGCGAACTATACCCTAAAGGGAATTTCAAAACAGGAGGTAAAAATTATTGTCCAAACGCTACAACACGCCCCACCGCACCCGCATCATCAAGACCCGTGTCACCGAGGAAGAACACGCCGACTTCATGGAGCGCCGGATGCGGCAGATCGACAAGAACCGGGCCAAAAAGCATGAGCTGA
>OFGE01001899.1_pt1 | contig 16651 bp, 10 predicted proteins | sample 1521681 | NCBI WGS metagenome assembly OFGE01 (sample SAMEA3504093, study PRJEB24116) | mouse gut metagenome | biome: mouse gut; feature: mouse-associated habitat; material: faeces | place: Denmark | collected 2011 | reverse complement strand
TTTTCGAATTACAGTATTCTATTATAATCCTAATATCTCCATGGAAGCGGAATATCAAAAGAGAGTTGCAGAACAGAAAAGACTGATAGACGCCTATAACAAGCAGTTGGAAAAAGGTTTTTTGATTGATTGTATGGAAGGGGATTATAAACAATCTGTTTTTTATGAGGCGGTAAAAGGATTAGAGCAGTGCCCGGAAGGCGGAGAACGGTGTTTTGTCTGCTATGAACTACGTCTTTGTGAAACGGCAAAATTAGCGGCAGAAAAGGGATTTGACTGGTTTGCGACAACACTAACGGTCAGTCCGCTCAAAAACGCTGCAAAATTGAATGAAATTGGAGAGCGGCTTGCGCAAAAGTATGAAATCCGATGGCTTCCCTCTGATTTTAAAAAGAAAGATGGATATAAACGTTCGATTGAGCTGTCTGCGGAATATGATTTGTACAGGCAAAATTATTGTGGCTGTGTTTTTTCCCGCGAGCAAGCAGCCAATCGTTGAATCAATAACATGAAAGATAGGAAGGACACGTTGAAATGAAAAAGTTGTTGGATTTAATTTCAGAAGAAATGAAAAACGCTTTTGCGGCTGCAGGGTATGATCGCGAGCTGGGAAAAGTTACAGAATCAAATAGGCCCGACCTTTGTGAATATCAGTGTAATGGTGCGATGGCTGGTGCAAAGCAGTACAAAAAGGCGCCCATTATGATTGCGAATGAAGTGGCAGCAAAGCTTACAGACAGTATGGTGTTTGAGAAGGTAGCGGCAGTTGCGCCTGGATTTTTAAATTTGACACTGAAAAAAGAGTTTTTGGGAAATTATATAAAAGATATGCGCGCTGACAAAAAATATGGTTTGGAAGAGACCAAGGCTCCTGCGGCTATCATTATAGATTACGGCGGACCCAATATTGCAAAACCGTTACACATCGGACATCTTCGCTCTGCAATTATAGGAGAGAGCGTAAAGCGTATCTTAAGATATTTAGGACATCATGTAATCGGTGATGTGCATCTGGGGGATTGGGGATTACAAATGGGGCTGGTTATGAATGAACTCAAAATCAGAAAGCCAGAGCTTGTATATTTTGATGAAACCTATACAGGAGCGTATCCAGAAGAGCCGCCGTTTACGCTCATGGAACTTGAAGAGCTTTACCCTTTTGCAAGTAAGCGTTCCAAAGAAGATGATGCATATAAGGCAGATGCCATGTCCTGCACCTTTAAGCTGCAAAGCGGCGTGAGAGGATATCGGGCACTCTGGGATCATATTATTGCCGTTTCCGTCACCGATTTAAAGAAAAATTATGAGCGGCTAAATGTGGAGTTCGATTTGTGGAATGGGGAATCTGCTGTGCAGGACATGATACCAGGAATGGTGGAAACCATGAAAAAAGAAGGTTATGCATATCTGAGTGAAGGCGCTCTTGTAGTTGATGTGAAAGAGGAGACAGATACCAAGGAGATACCACCATGTATGATATTAAAGTCGGACGGTGCAGCACTCTACAATACGACAGACCTTGCGACAATTATGATGCGTATGGAACAAAATAAGCCGGATAGGATTATCTACATGACAGATAAGCGTCAAGAGCTATATTTTGAGCAGGTATTTCGCTGTGCAAAGAAAACAAAACTTGTAAATTCTGAGACGGAATTGAAATTTATCGGTTTTGGAACAATGAACGGCAAAGATGGGAAACCATTTAAGACACGCGATGGTGGGGTGATGCGTCTTGAAAGCCTGATTCAGGAAATTCATGACGAGATGTTTAAAAAGATTACGAAGAATCGCAATATAGAGGATGCGGAATCAAGACAAACTGCAGAGATTGTTGCGCTGGCTGCATTAAAATATGGTGATTTGTCCAACCAGGCAAGCAAGGACTATATCTTTGATATTGACCGCTTTACCTCGTCAGAGGGCGATACAGGCCCATATATTCTCTATACAATTGTGCGTATCAAATCTATTCTTGCGAAATATATGGAAAACAACGGCAATGTGCAGACAGTATGTTCTGATATTAAGCCGCCTGTGAATGACAGCGAAAAAGAGTTGATGATGGAGCTTGCGAAGTTCAATGCAAGCGTTGAGAGCGCCTGTGAGGAATATGCCCCTCATAAACTTTGCGCTTACATTTATAACCTTGCAAACGCGTTCAATCATTTTTATCATGAGACAAAAATTCTTACGGAGGAGGACGCAGCAAAGAAGGAAGGCTGGGTAGCATTGTTAGCACTCACAAGAGATATTTTGGAAACAAGCATTGATTTACTTGGATTTTCTGCACCGGAAAGAATGTAAAATGATACCAATAGTACCCAAAAATTCACACGCATGGCTTTTTATTTGTTACTAGAATAGAGTGAACAGTAATATCTAACACATAAAATTGGTAAAAATTTTTGTTGAATTGTGTACACAATAAGGAGGATATGATATAATATTTGCAAAAGAATATAAGCAATTGTGTATAAGGGAAAATGATTAGTCTGGTTTTAATCGGTCAGTGCACAACGCTTATGATAAATAAAAGGCAATAAAAGATAATGAAGGGAGGACCGCATAATGTACGGAAATCAGAATGGATTAGTGTTTACCAATGATGATTGCATTGGCTGCAACAAATGTATATCAGCCTGTCCTGTTATTACTGCAAACCGTGCAGTAACGGCTGAGAATGGAAGTCAACGCATTGAGGTAGATGGTGATAAATGTATCGCCTGTGGAGCATGTTTTGATGCCTGTGAGCATCATGCAAGAGATTTTATTGATGATACGGAAGAATTTTTTTCTGCACTTGCAAAAGGAGAAAAAATATCCATATTGTGGGCACCGGCATTTGCGGCAAATTATCCCAGTGATTATAAACAGATTCTTGGAGGCCTGAAAAAACTTGGTGCAAATCGTATTATTAGTGTAAGTTTTGGCGCAGATATAACAACTTGGGGTTATATAAAATATATCACAGAGCATAACTTTATGGGGGGGATTTCACAGCCTTGTCCAGCGATTGTCAATTACATTGAACATTACATACCAGAACTGATTCCAAAACTTGTTCCGATACAAAGTCCCCTGATGTGCGCGGCGATCTATGCCAAAAAATATTTGAATATTACGGATAAACTTGCGTTTATCAGCCCGTGTATTGCCAAGCGTGACGAGATCAAAGATCCCAAAAACAAAGGTTATGTGAGCTACAATATTACATTTGATCATTTGATAAAATATGCTTCAAAACACAATATAAAGGCGGAACCCGCAGCAAATGAAATAGAATATGGACTTGGATCTATCTATCCTATTCCAGGCGGATTGAAAGAAAATGTATATTGGTTTTGCGGAGAGGATGTATTTGTACGCCAGATAGAAGGCGAAAAGCATGCATATCGTTTTCTTGACGATTACAAAAAAAGAGTACTTTCCGGCAGAACACTTCCGTTTATGGTGGATGCACTCAACTGTTCACAAGGGTGTATTTATGGTACAGGCATAGAGGAATCGAAGGCAAAAAGTGAAGATATTCTCTATGAAATTCAGGCAATAAAAGCAGCAAGCAAATCCAGAAAAAGAAGCAGTGCCTGGGCGAAAGACGCAACACCCAAACAGAGACTTAGAAATCTCAACAGGCAGTTTTCGCGCCTGAATCTGAATGATTTTATACGGGAATATACAGATAAATCTAAGGGGAATGAAATACGAATTCCCAGTGCCGCTGAGATTAGCAATATCTTTACGGATATGAAGAAATCAACGAAAATCAAGCAGAGTATTAATTGCAGTGCATGTGGTTACAGTACATGTACGGACATGGTTACGGCAATTTATAATGGCTGCAATACAAAAGAAAGCTGTGTTTACTATATCAAAAATCTGGCTGAAGAAGAAAAAGAACGGATTCAGATTATTTCGAATGAAATAGAGGCACAGAATCAGCAAATTTCGCAGAAGAACGATTCCATTGAACAGATGGTGTCAGAAGCAAATGCAGAATTTGACACACTTAATATTTCTATTGATGAGATGGTGGAAGGAAATAATATCAATGCAGTAGAGAGCACTCATATTAGTATGTCAATGGGTGAAGTGGTTGATTTTTGTGAAGGTATGAAAAAATCCTTTGAGGAAATTAATGAACTTTTGCTGCAGCTTGGCGGAAACAATGAAAATATCACAAAAGTGGCATCAAAGACAAATTTGTTGTCCTTGAATGCTTCTATCGAGGCAGCAAGGGCTGGAGAGATTGGAAAAGGATTTGCAGTAGTTGCTCAGGAGATAAAGGCATTGAGCGATGTGAGCAAAAACGCTGCAGATGACAGCAGCAAAAATAAAGAGCGAATTGTGGAAGCGATGGGAAAACTGATAGAAAACTCAGAAAGCCTAATCAAAGTAGTGGATGATGTCAATGAAAAGATTGCAAATCTTGCAGCCAGTACAGAAGAGATTGCATCATCCGCAACAATGATAGGGAAAGTTGCATCAGAACTCCATAATAAGTTCTATCGAATCAGCACACTATAATCAACAAGTGTGTTTTAACAGGAAAAATAAGAAAGTGAGAATTAAGAATGAACAAAGAAATACCATACAAAATATATCTGGAAGAAAATGAAATGCCGAAACAGTGGTACAATGTCAGGGCAGACATGAAAAATAAACCTGCTCCAATACTTAATCCAGCAACACGAAAGCCAATAACTGTTGAGGAACTGACTCCTATATTTTGTGAAGAACTTGCAAGGCAGGAACTTGATGATACAACACCCTATATCGACATTCCGCAAGAAATTCAGGATTTTTATAGAATGTATCGTCCATCACCACTGACACGTGCTTACTGTCTTGAAAAAAAGCTTGATACGCCAGCGCATATTTATTATAAATTTGAGGGAAACAATACATCTGGAAGCCATAAGCTTAACTCTGCCATTGCGCAGGCCTATTATGCAAAAAAGCAGGGTCTAAAAGGAGTTACGACTGAGACTGGCGCCGGTCAGTGGGGAACTGCATTATCCATGGCATGTGCTTATTTTGATTTGGACTGCCAGGTGTACATGGTGAAAGTGTCTTATGAGCAAAAACCGTTCCGGCGTGAGGTGATGCGAACTTATGGTGCGACAGTTACGCCTTCGCCGTCAATGCTCACCAATGTCGGCAAAAAAATCAATGCAGAATTTCCGGGGACAACGGGAAGCCTGGGTTGTGCGATTTCAGAAGCCGTGGAAGCAGCAACAGCACAGGAAGGGTATCGGTATGTATTGGGGTCTGTATTGTCGCAGGTTCTTTTGCATCAGACAATTATTGGATTGGAAACCAAGTCTGCACTGGATAAATATGGGATTAAGGCAGATGTGGTAATTGGCTGCGCAGGCGGCGGATCAAATCTGGGCGGTTTGATTTCTCCTTTTGTAGGAGAGATGCTTCGAGGTGAGGCAGATTATGAAATTATAGCAGTGGAACCAGCTTCCTGTCCAAGTCTTACACGCGGAAAATATGCATATGATTTTTGTGATACAGGAAAAATATGTCCATTAGCAAAAATGTACACATTGGGAAGCGGATTTATCCCATCGGCAAATCATGCGGGAGGATTACGCTATCATGGTATGAGTTCAATTATATCGCAATTGTATGATGACAAACTGATATCTGCAAGAAGTGTAGAACAGACAGAAGTATTTAAAGCTGCTCAGACATTTGCAAAAGTTGAGGGAATTCTGCCAGCTCCTGAGAGCAGCCATGCGATAAAAGTTGCGATTGATGAGGCATTAAAGTGTAAGGAGACAGGTGAAGAGAAAAATATTGTCTTTGGACTTACAGGAACAGGATATTTTGATATGGTTGCTTATCAGAAATACAATGATGGAGAAATGGTCGATTATATTCCTACAGAAGAGGACTTGATAAAGAGTTTTGCAACACTTCCACAGATAAATGGTTAAGAGTATCGATTGAAAAATCCCGATGCGCTGATTTTTCAATCAGTAATTTAAGTTTCTGACATGGTGGATTAGTATAAAGAATATGAAATTGTCAAAAAGTACATATTTCATATTCTTTTTTATGCTGCACGTGCCTCGCGCGGCGATTAGGGGAAGATGGCTCTTCCCTACTCGATTGCACACGGATGACCAGCGCGCTCAAATTTTTTACACACAAAAAAAATGGGGCCTACAGGGCTCGAACCTGTGACCCTCTGCTTGTAAGGCAGATGCTCTCCCAGCTGAGCTAAGACCCCATTATGATACGGCTACTACTTCAACCGACTTCTATAGTATACTAATTCTTGGAATAATTGTCAATACTTTTTTTAGAAATTAATAAATAAGGTAATAGTTTTGTAACAGGAAGCCGAAGGCTGAACTGTTACTAGTTTGTAGGGGAGGCAGAACAAAAAGAGAGTTCTTCCTAATTTTTGATTTGTATGATAAACTAATAACATAATTATTGGTAATATTGTAAAAAAGGGGAATGTTTTGAATGAAGGTGATTGTACATGATCTGCAAGAAACATCATGGCAGGATCTTGGAATACGATTTAACGAAAGAGATGTTATCATCGGAAAAGCTGCATACAATGATAAATATAGTACCAGCAGCAGTATTGCGGAAATTATCGGAAACTGCTGTCAGTTGGTTCTGATCAGCCGTTGTGTGTATGGAGGGTTTAGTCCGTTTATTCAAAAAGTGCTGGAGTGCTGCAGAGATCGGTTTGGGCCATTTTTGGAAATGCGGTATGGACAGACACACTATGAGGTTCAGAATGAAAACAAAAATATTTTTGGCCTGGTCTGCTGTTTCTATGGGGATAATATTACACCAGATGAGGAACAATCTGCAAGAATACAGTCTGTATCAGATGGAATCTCATTGCAGGCTAGAGGTGTCAAAATTGTGTTTTATGATACAACAGATAAACTAAAACAGATCAATCGTTTGGTATAGTTTGAAGAAGGGACTTATGCAATGATATTGTTTTTGGATGGGAGTTTTACTCCAACATGTGACAGCAACAGATGTTTGGAAAGCATCAAAGAGTGTGTGCAGAAAGAAGATATTATATCGTTAACGATCAAAGAACAGATGGAATGGAATCAAGTGTATCGATATTTGGAAGATGCGGGAGCAATTGTACTTGATGCAGATGTGCATATGAACAGCGTGTCAGCTTGTGTGCTTAGTTTCTTAGAGCGGATTGAACATGCGGTGATTGGCGGTGAAAGTATCGGCGGAAAATTCTATGCAGTTTTGTACACTGAGCTTTATGAGGGAGAGCAGACGAGTATTGCGATGGAAATTTTAAAGAATTTTTGTACTCATGCAAATATTATGTGGGGCAGAGGATTAGGAATCGGTGGAAATGGAATGAGACCGAGTGTTTACAGAAGGAATTTGTGGCAATGGTTTCGGAAAAATACTTCTGATTTCAGAGAAAAACCATTGCAGGAGCAAGCATTTTTTATAAAAGAAAAAATGCAGGGAATCGATCAGTATATTAATCCGCAAAAGTTCTCAAGAAAGAAATATATGAGAAAAATAAATCATGACAGCAAAAAAAACAGTCTAAAAAAAATCGCGAAAAGTTTGTAGACGGCTGTCGCTGCGGTGAAAAATAGTAACTCTTTCAACAAAAAGGTAGAAAAAAAATCAGCTCTTTCAACAAGAAGAAACAGTTAATTTTAAAGTATTTTAACGAGATATGGGATATTTTGGCATATGTTGTATGATTTGCTCGTGAAATGCGATAAGTTATTGTTGCAAGATAAATTGACAATCTTATATAATTAACATTGCCAAATCGTGGTGGAATTTGTAGGTATACGTAAATTAAAAGTAATAATGAGCATACCAAACAGTTACAGTAAAAATTCTTTTGAACAGGAGGAGGCACATAGTTGTGGCAGTGAGGTCAATGGATGATTATTTCATGATAAGAATGGAGGAGAAATTATGGAGCAGTTGAATGTAAAGACACAGCAAGATAACGAGAAAGTATTCAGAATTCTTAGTGACTTGCTGACAAATAACAAGGAATTTCAAATAATGATCACAGTACCTGCGGGATCAAAACTTACTGGCAGTGACGGCCTGATAGGAGCAAAAGCTGATAATCGGCAAGAATTAAGTTCCGGATCAAATGTACACGATCTCGAAAAAGATGTGACAGATATGATACATGAGATTGGAGTGCCTGCGCATATTAAAGGGTATCAGTATTTGCGTGAGGCGATCATGATGTCGGTAGAGGATATTGAAATGTTAAATTCCATAACGAAAATTCTTTATCCATCTATTGCAAAAAAATACCAGACAACACCAAGCCGTGTGGAACGTGCGATAAGACATGCGATTGAAGTTGCATGGAGCAGAGGAAAGATGGAGACACTTGATTCACTTTTTGGTTATACAATAAATATTGGAAAAGGAAAACCGACAAATTCTGAGTTTATTGCTTTGATTGCCGACAAAATAAGGCTTCATTACAGAGCATAATAGGACAAATTCCTTTACATTCCCACTGTATCTGTGTATAATTAAGATAGTGGAAAAATCACTGGGATATAAAATTAGTGGGAAGGATTTGATCATATGAAAAACATTTTATTTGTAGCCTCAGAAGGCACACCGTTTATTAAGACAGGAGGGCTTGCAGATGTAGTGGGTTCTCTTCCGAAGTACTATGACAAGAAATATTTTGATGCAAGGGTTGTGCTTCCCAAGTACATGTGTATGTCGGATAATATGAAATCATTAATGCAGTATAGAACGCATTTTTATATGGACTTTATGGGACAGAATGAATATGTGGGAGTACTAGAAGCACAATATGATGGCATCACATATTATTTTATTGATAATGAGAAAATGTTTGGAGGTTTTAAGCCCTACAGCGACGACCATATTGGAGAAATTACAAAGTTTGTATTTTTTTCCAAAGCGGCGTTGTCAATATTACCAGTTGTAGGGTTCCGGCCTGATATTGTACACTGTCATGATTGGCAGTCGGCAATTATTCCCGTTTACTTAAAAGAACGGTTTGGTCAGGGTGATTTTTATAGAGGCATGAAGACCATCATGACGATTCATAATCTTAAGTTTCAGGGAATTTATGATATCAAGACAGTGCAGAATATTACCGGCCTCGATGGTTCGTTTTTTGCACCAGATAAACTTGGGTATTTCAAAGATGGCAATTTGTTAAAGGGTGGTCTTACGTATGCTGACGCGATTACGACTGTAAGCGCTACGTATGCGGAAGAAATCAAAACCGATTTTTATGGCGAGAAACTCAATGGTCTTTTGACAGCGAGAACGCATGATCTGAGAGGAATTGTAAACGGTATTGATTATAATGAGTACAATCCGGAAACAGACCAGTTTATTGTTCATCATTACAATGCGTCCAACTTTAGAAAAGAGAAAATAAAAAATAAGAGAGATTTGCAGAAGCAGCTCGGACTTGTAGAGAATGACAAGAAGATGATGATAGGAATTGTATCAAGACTTACAGACCAGAAGGGTATGGATTTGGTTGCTTATATTATGGATGAAATGTGCAGCACCGATGATGTACAGCTTGTGGTACTTGGTACAGGTGAAGAACGTTATGAGAATATGTTCCGCCATTTTGACTGGAAATATCATGGAAAAGTTTCTGCTAATATTTATTATTCAGAGGAACTTTCACATAGGATTTATGCTTCCTGTGATGCATTTCTTATGCCATCATTGTTTGAGCCATGTGGACTTAGCCAGTTAATGTCATTGCGTTATGGTACAGTACCGATTGTGCGAGAGACAGGCGGACTCAAAGATACCGTACAACCATATAATGAGTATGAAGGAACAGGAACAGGATTTAGCTTTACAAATTACAATGCGCGTGAGATGCTCAATACAATCCGATATTCTGAACAGATATATTATGACAGAAAGCGTGACTGGAATAAGATTGTAGAGAGAGCGATGGCCGTTGATTTCTCATGGGCCGCTTCCGCGCTGAAGTATCAGGAAATGTATGACTGGATGATAGGCTGATGATATACATGGAATCTTTTGATACCATAGTGAAACATACAGCAGGGCAGCATTTTTTTGCAGAAAGACAGGCAGGAGAAAATTGAAAATGAAATGAACAGCCTGTAAGTTATGTGTTCTGCAAAAACTTGAGCCATTCGCTACTACTGATGGCAGTTGTAGCATGGAGGCTAAAAATGGCATTTGACGGAGTGACAATAGCAAATATTGTCAGTGAATTGAAAGATAAACTAATTGGAAACAGGGTATATAAGATAGCACAACCTGAAAAGGATGAGTTACTTTTGACGATAAAAGGGAGCTGCGGACAAATCCGAATGCTCATGTCGGCAGATGCTTCCCTTCCTCTGTTGTATTTAACACAGAGAAATAAAACAAGTCCCATGACAGCGCCAAATTTTTGCATGTTGTTGCGTAAACATCTGCAAAATGCACGGATAACAGATATAACACAGCCTGGGTTGGAACGTGTTGTACGCTTAGAATTAGAGCATTTGAATGAATTGGGAGATCTTTGCAAAAAATATTTGATTGTGGAACTTATGGGAAAGCATAGCAATATTATCTTTTGTGATGATAATAATATGGTGATAGACAGTATCAAGCATATTTCAGGCATGATAAGTTCTGTCAGAGAGGTTCTGCCAGGGCGAGAGTATTTTATTCCAAAAACACAGGATAAAGCAGAGTTGCTAGAATGTTCTAAAGATAAGGTTAAAGCGGTAGTGTGTGCAAAGAGTATGCCACTGTTTAAAGCGATTTATTTAGGGTTTACAGGGATCTCACCCTGTATTGCTCAGGAACTTTGTTTTCGGGCAGGCGTTGACTCCGATAAACCCTCTATGGCTCTTGCAGAGTATGAATTGGATAGCGTCGTATCAGAACTTCATATGCTGGCTGGTGATATCAAAGCGGGAAAATTTTTGCCCAATGTTGTCTATGAGAACAAACAGCCAGTAGAATATGCGGCAATGGCGTTGACTTCATATTCGCAGAAAAACAGTCGTCTATTTGATACGATTTCAGAACTTTTAGAGTATTATTATGCTGAGAAAAATACAATTACGCGGATTCGGCAGCGCTCTGTTGATCTGCGCAAAATTGTCCAGACGGTGTTGGAAAGAAATATAAAGAAATATGATCTTCAAATGAAGCAACTTGAGGATACTGCAAAAAGAGAAAAATATAAAATATATGGGGAACTGCTCAATACATATGGTTATGGAGCAGAGCCAGGGGCAAAATCATTACAGGCCCTTAATTATTATAACAATCAGATAATAACCATTCCACTTGACCCAATGCTTTCAGCAGGAGAAAATGCAAAAAAATATTTTGATAAATATCAGAAATTGAAACGCACTTATGAGGCACTGATAACACTTACCAAAGAGACAGAAGAGGAAATTCAGCATTTGTCTTCGATAAGCACTTCCCTTGATATTGCATTAAAAGAAGAGGACTTGGTACAGATCAAGGAGGAACTGATTGAAAGTGGCTATATCAGAAGAAAAGGTGGTACAAAACGTGAGAAGGTGACAAGTAAACCGTTTCATTATCTTAGCAGTGATGGCTATCATATCTACGTTGGAAAGAATAACTATCAGAATGAAGACCTTACATTCAAATTTGCAGTTGGAAATGATTGGTGGTTTCATGCAAAAGGCATACCAGGATCGCATGTGGTAGTCAGAACCAATGGAGAAGAACTGCCAGACAGAGTGTTTGAGGAAGCGGGAAAGCTTGCTGCATATTATTCTCAGGCAAGGGGGCAGGAAAAAGTAGAAATAGACTATACACAAAAGAAAAATGTAAAAAAACCAAATGGATCGAAACCGGGTTTTGTAGTTTATTATACGAATTATTCGCTTGTGATTGATTCTAATATAGAAGGATTGATACAAGTTGAAGAAGATAAAAAAAATTGAGTAGGGAATTTCCCTACTCGATTTTTTTGTGCACAGACTCACTTACTTGATTGTTTCAGAAAACGCTGAACAAAGAATAAAGCAATAAACAAAAGGACACAGAAAACGGAAATAATAGTACCAGGTATAAATCCATCTGGGAAATAACGTAACGTTATCGTGTGAGAACCCTCATCAAGATAAACGCTGATAAATGTCTTCTCAAATAAATCCATCTCTGTTTTTACACCATCAACATACAATGTCCAACTAGGTTCAAAAGGAACGGAAAGTACAAGATGTCCGGCAGAAGAAACATCAATATGACCAGTTATGGAAGTTTCGTCATATTGGTTAACAGTCATTGTCTGACGATTTAGTTCTTTCACCAGTTCAGTCAGTGCAGATTCGTTTATTTTGTAAGTAGTTAGATTTAATTTTTCACCGTTTTCAGATTTTAGAGATAATACATCACCCGTCTCATGATAACCGAGGTCTAAAATGTATTTCTTTTTAATTTGGCTAAAACTTTTGGATTCTTCCTCATAATTCAATTTAATTGTATCTATTTTTGTATTGGTACTATAGGCATAATAGTGAGCAGTTTCTTCAATGTAGATATCAGCCTGGCTGCCATAGGAGTTGGTATCAACTTCTATAAACATATCTTCTTTGAGGCCAAGGTCATGAACAAGATTGTTCTGACGTTGGATTGGATTTAAGTTTTTGTCCTCATTGTCCTCCTCATGAATATTTTCTTCTGTGTGTTTGGCGGCACGAAAGAGTTCATTCAAATTTGGAGTAAAAGCATCGTTTTCGGTGATCATATATCCCAGCGGGAGAGAATAGTTATTTTGATACAGATACAGTTTGCCTTCTGTATCAACAAGTTCAAACATATTGTCATACCCACGGTCTAATGTGTAAAGCATATATCGGTTGGACAAAAGTGCAGCGGTGACAGGGGTAGCGCCTTCAAAGCAATAATTGACGCGGCTTCCCCGCATTCCATACTTTTCATAAAAGTCTGAAACAAGAGAGTTGAGTGTGGAAGAAAAATAGGATGCACCCTGAAAACCGATTAACATAGCATCGTTTTGGGTTCTGCGAGCAAATTTTTCAAAACGGAAAAAGTCGCTATTTTCTTTCTGAACGGTCCTATCTGTCAAGATCTGGTAAGAGTCATGATTGGAAAGGTATGTTGTTCTCGAAACAGTAGGTACACTTGTGAGATAGGTGTTCACACCAGATTCAACAATAACAACTACGAGAACACAGATAGAAAGCCATTTAGGAATGTCACTCTGAAGTCTCCAGTGGTAGATAAACATGGCATATATCAATAGAAAAAATCCTGTGGATAAAAAAGTCATTCCTGTAAAGGAGTCGTCTGTTATCAATTTTTCACATAAAAGAACAAAGAATAATACTCCCAAAAATAAGGCAATTATTTCACTTTTTGAATGCTCATGCAAATGGATTAATGCTTCATAACACAACGATAGTAGAAGGAAAATGTAAAGGAAAGATTGTCTTGCAGGCAGAGAGTCGGGGTAGTTTAAACCATGCCATAAAAAATTTAAGAGGTTGGTTGAAAAACTAACCAGCATAAAGGCAAGAAGCAGAAGCTTTGGTGCCTTTTCTCTTATTGGTATCTTTTTTTGCATGACATAAAGCGGTAATAAGAAAAAAACAGCTACACCACAATAAATATTTGGCCAATGATCAAGCCCTGTTTCTACCGTGACATTAAAACAATGTCGTGCAATCATATCAATCATAGAAAAATACGTTTTAATTTTATTTGGAAAGTTAATATCGCTAAATTCCGTGAATTTTAGCGCGGCAAGCTCTGGAAGAAGCAGGATTGCCGCCATTCCCCCTGCAAGAAGGGAATATATGCTAAATCGGATAAGCGCCTTTATATAAAAGTTCTTGATACGGTTCATACCAAAAAAAGCCAATGGTGCTGAAGTATCCTCTGAGGAAGGCTTTTTGGCAATTAAAAGGACGCCAAAATAAAGCACAAGGAATATGCACAGCATGATAGAAAGATAGTAATTCGAAAGAATAGAAAGGCTAAGCGCGATACAGTACAAATAACATTTACCTTCTTTTACAAGCCTTTCAATACCAAGAATAACAAGTGGTGCAAGAACAATAACATCAAGCCACATAACATTCCAGTTGTATGCAGCCATAAAACCTGACAGCGCATAAAACAGTGAAAAACATAAAACAGTCCAGGAATTCGTGTTAAAATGTTTTCTAATATAGTAGGTAAAGGTCAAACTACAAAAACCAATCTTTAGAATAACCATATAGGACAAAAATTCCATCAAAAATTTTTCTGGTACAAGGATACAAAGCCAATTAAACGGACTTGCAAGATAATATACATAAAGTGCAAGAAAATTGGATCCAATACCTGTATTCCATGAATAAAAAAGACTTTCTCCATTTTTGAGCTTGTGATAAAATTCTACCAGAAAAGGAAAATATTGGTGATACATGTCAATATGAAGAAATGAGCGATCGCCAAAAGGATATATTTTTCTAATGATAAAAATTGCAAGCATTATTGTCGCAGGAATAAAAAATGATAAAAGATATAAAAAATCAATTTTTATAGTTTTTTTAGGATTCAATGCAAAAGCCCCCTTGTAAACGTTCTTAGATAAAAGTTATTTTTTCCCAAATAGATAGTCATATTGCAGAATAGCATAATTATTTAATTCACCCATTACATTTTTGGTCTCTGTACTTTCACCGTTTTTATTTTCGGTACGAATAGAAGTAATAACCGGATAGAGATCTTTTAGATTGCGAAGATACGCTTCATAGTCTAAAAGAGGAATTCCCGCAGAGGCAAGAAGTTCTGTAGCAAGAAAATTCGTGCTGGTATCTGTATTTACTTTTTGTTCAATATCAAAATTGCACCAGATAAAATAGGGAACTTTATATCTGTTTGCTTCATCTTCCTCAGAAAGTGCGTTTCCGTTCTTTCCATTTAACTTCCAAACATTTGAAACAACAGAGTTTGTAGGTTGATGATCGCCAAAAAACACAATCATTGTTTTTTGATCTGTTTTTGCAAAATAATCAATGAAAGATTGAATGGATTCGTCCGATAACTTCATCAGTGATAGATAATTATTAAGCACTTTTGAAGTGCCATCTAAGACCTCAATATCAGGTTTAAAATTATCAAATTCATCTGTATAAGAAGAATGGTTTTGCATTGTGACATTGAACACAAAAAATGGTGTATCTTCTGGTTTCGATTCATATAATTCAATAATTTTATCGTAACATGCCTTATCACTGACATATTTGCGGATTCTTTCAGGGTTTTTGTAATCTTTGATAAAATACATTTTGTCAAACCCAAGGAGCGGATATACTTTGTTTCTGTCCCAGCCTGTACTGTTATATGGGTGAGCAGCAATTGTCTCATATCCCAAATTTTTGAGATGGGAGGCAAGGGAGGGCAGCTCTCTTTTTAGATATTGCTGGTATGGTACGCTTCCTTGTGGTAAAAATGCCATTGTATTTCCTGTCAAAAATTCAAATTCTGTGTTTGCTGTATTGCCGCCAAGAACAGATACATTCAAAAATCCAGATATAGTATTGTCAACTTCTCCATTTAATATAGAATGGACATAGGGCATATAATCTTGGTTTGTTTCAAATGGTCCAAGAACAGCAGGGTCAGAAAACGCTTCATTCATAATAACAATGATGTTTGGCAGTGTGTCAGGAACAGGCTGCTGTTCTGTGCTGTCCGTATAGGGACTAAGAATCTGATCGGCGGCATCTGCGCTGTAATTTGCGGGCTTGTCCACAGAAATGTATTTTAGTTCCATCAAAAATGCAACAGCAGTACCATCGCGTTTGCTCATCACAGTGGGCGTAAACAGTTTGTCATACATGCCATATTTAATAATTGTGCTGTCTAAATGGAGCATCTTTGTAAAGCTGCATATAAGCACAACAAAAAATATAAAACCGACTGCACGAATTCCTAATATGCGTTTTTTCCATGTTCCATCGCTTTTTAGTTTCAGATTGACAACAGATTCCGCCAATATAAGCAGAACAAATCCAATTAGAACAAAAACGGTTTGTTTTTCAATGGTATATTTAAAATTATCAGCGACACTTAAAGCAGTTCCAATCGAATAAATATCCCAAGGCATAATTGGCGCAGAACGGAAGCTGATGATATAATAATTAGCTAGTCCAATAACCATAAAGAAAATGCTTTGCAGCCGCAGCGACCATTTTAAGTTTCCAAAAAGAAATAGAAATGCTACCATCAAAAGTTCAAAGAAATAAATGTTTAAAAATTGGATAGGGACCTTCATTGTTTCCCATGGATTATGTGTATACCATTCAAACAAATAAAAATTTGCAATTGGAAAAAGCAGCATTGGTATGATATTTCTAACGTACCACATTATTTTTGAATGCTTTTTAATAAAGTTTCGCATTTTCGTTCCTCCAGACTTATGTTATATACTACTACATATATAATATGTAATTATAACTTTATTACAATAGCACTTTTTTATAGTACTTTCAAGGCTGATTTCAGTTTTCATTGTGAAAAACCTGTGAATAGACTGAAAAAGACAGTTACAGTTCAGCTCAGAACTTTGCACTTGCTGCAAGGTCCGTAAGAATGCATAGCGGTTGAG
>OFGE01001895.1_pt1 | contig 16689 bp, 15 predicted proteins | sample 1521681 | NCBI WGS metagenome assembly OFGE01 (sample SAMEA3504093, study PRJEB24116) | mouse gut metagenome | biome: mouse gut; feature: mouse-associated habitat; material: faeces | place: Denmark | collected 2011 | reverse complement strand
AAAGTAACCATATCATGATTTTCCCACCACTCCCGAATAAACTCTGTCTTATCCACATAAAAACAGCCGCTTGTAATTAATTCGGTAAAATCCTGATGTCCAATACCAATTATTCTTGCCATAATTGTTTGTGCCCCCTTTCTTCTATGCATAGTATAACAAGTTTCCTCATGCAATTCAATCAGAGAGCAAAAAAAAGCAGCGTTCCTGTTCTCCCATATAGAGAGTAAGAAACGCCGCTTGTACGGTACTATATGAAATTTTAATGTCCCATTCTATTTTTCCTCTTTCAAAACTTGAAGATATAATGGTGACCTTAAGGCAAGGGTTTTAACCCTCTCCCATATATCTCCCTCCATTACAGAAGCAATCAATTCATCTATGTCATTGCTAACACTTCACTTATCACTATATATTGATCACTTCCTGATTTTTACGGTCGCAGAGCAATCAAACTAATAATAAAGAATCTTCATCGTTTCCTTATACTGTTCATATTCTTCCGTCAAGATCGTTACACTATATCCTGCCTCACCCTCACGCAGCAGATCGTACACATTCCCTTCGTCCAATTTGAGCCATCCATATGATATCCCTGAACCCGGCGCCCACATAATCTTAGTCAGCTTACTCCCTTTTTCAATAATCAGGTCTATCTCGGCTGCATCCTCGCTCCGGACAACACCGCCCTTATTCAGCACACTTTCAAGCGTCGGATTCAACGCCATCGTACGCATACGTTCCCTATCAAAATATCCGTTTTCAAGTGTATATTCCGCAACTTCAAACACAACACATTCTGGTTTGAATATATTGTAATAATATGGAAAGTTTATAATATTCTGATAATCATGCACGTAAATATACTCGCTAAATCCATTCATCAGATACTTATATCCATATTCGTTCATATAGCTTCCCTGAAACACCAACGCACGAGGCGAACCTTCTTCTGCCCGTATAGGATTACGAAAATATTCAAATGCATGATAATTTTCATCCAAGAAGAGTTCTTCCCTATAATCTTCCGATACACTCTCCCACTGCATGTTAATGGAAATATTCGGCACCATCTCATTAATCGGAAATTCAGAGACAAGAAGCGTCGTCTTCAAGACCTCATCATAGATAATATCCTCCGCATTATTCACATGCACCTGCGGGATCTCTGCCTGCAATGACTTAAGAATCTGGTTCGCCCCATATAACGCCCCCAGATCATTCCAATGATTTGCATCGTATTTTTTATTAAATACAGCTTCACCTTCCGCGGTCTTCTCACACAAAATCCTCGTATTATCAATATAGTGCACGCCGCGTTCATCCAATGCCGCCAGAAATTGACCAACCCAATCCCGATCATAATTCTGGCCTTCTGGTATATATCTTGTTAATACGGCAGGCTTCGCCGGGTTAAATACAAGTAAAAACGGCACATTGCGTTCCGAACAGTAATTTTGAACCTTTAGGACCATGTCTGCGAATTCTTCGTGAAATTCGCTGTAACATGGATAGACATTCAGACCTGCGCCAAACACATATCCATCCTTCTCATATACATACGAAGGATGTACCATCTTTCCGATAAAAAAGTAGACTTAAGGCTATGAAACAGATGTCTTTTATTCTGAATCTGCCCAAAAAGAACACCTATCCTTCGACGTTCTAGAAAATCTATTGCAAAATAGGACGCTATGACAACAGGAAAAAAGGTAGAAATGAATATAGGTGAAATGATATTCATATCTTTTCCTCATTTACGCTATGCTAATACACTACGTTATTTTACTTACAAATCAGTATATCCAAATTCAAGTATATCTGCTATCCTTTTGCATGCAAATCCATCTCCATATGGATTTGATGCATGGGACATTTTCTCATATTCAGACTTGCTATTAAGTAAAATAGAGAAATTATCATATATATTCTCTTCATCAGTTCCCACAAGTTTTAAAGTCCCTGCCGCAACGCCTTCTGGTCTCTCCGTTGTATTCCGCATCACTAAAACAGGTTTTCCAAGAGAAGGTGCCTCTTCTTGTATTCCGCCAGAATCAGTAAGTATAAGATAAGATGCTTTCATAAAATTGTGAAAATCTATTACATCTAAGGGATCAATTAAATGTATTCTATCACTATTCCCTAGAATTGAATATGCTGTTTTACGTATTGCTGGATTTAAATGAATTGGATAAATAGCTTTTACATCCAAATGCTCATCTAAAACTCTTTTTATTGCACGAAACATATTTGCCATTGGTTCCCCTACATTTTCCCGTCTATGTGCTGTTATTAGGATCAATTTACTATCTTTACACCATTCTAATTCCGGATGCATATATTTTTTTTGTATAGTCGTCTTAAGTGCATCAATTGCTGTATTTCCTGTCACATAAATAGATGCTTCAGCTTTTCCTTCTCTCAATAAATTATCACGACTAATTTGGGTCGGTGCAAAATTGTATGATGAAATTAATCCAACCACTTCTCTATTAAACTCTTCTGGATACGGACTATAAATATTATGGGTTCTAAGTCCTGCTTCAACGTGTCCTATAGGAATTTGATAATAAAATGCCGCCAAAGAAGTAACAAAGGTAGTCGAAGTATCACCATGAACAAGGACAATGTCTGGAGAAACCTCTTTCATAACTGTTTTCATTCCTTTTAATACTTCTATTGTAATATCAAATAAAGTTTGCCCTTCCTTCATAATTGAAAGATCAAAATCTGGAACTATATTAAACACATTCAAAACTTGATCCAACATAATTCTATGTTGTCCAGTTACAGCAACAATTGTTTCAATTCCTTTTCTTTTTCTCAATTCATTTACAAGCGGACACATTTTTATCGCTTCCGGCCGAGTACCAAATACAATCATTATTTTTTTCAAGTTTTGTGTAATACTTTCCGATAGCATCCCCTTCAATGTCTCCTTTTCCAATTATTTTCTATTTATCATTTATAATTTTTTTATATATCCCAATCAATTGATCATATTGTTTGTCTGGAAGTACTTTTTCAGCAACAGTCTTAACTGTAGATTTTAATGTAATAGGATAATTTTCATTATAAAATTCTTTGATAATTTGTGCATCTTTTTCTTTGTCAGTAAATACTTCTACAAAAACCGGTCTATCTGATTGTTGTGCAAGCATAGGAATAATCTTTTCAGCATCTTCTGCATTTTGAACAGAATAATATGTTAATCCTAAAGACTCTATCCATCCCTTCGCTATTCGTTTATTATCTACTGCTATATATTTATTTATAGAAGGAATTTTATCCCTTCCCATCATCAGATGGAATTCTGTAGCACCACCATTATTCAATAATATAATTCTTGCATTCTTTTTTAAATGCTTTATACTTACAGCATTCATATCATAAAAAAAGCTCAAATCTCCAATTAGACAAAAGGCCAAATTACTTGAACTACATGCTTGCCCTATAAAAGAAGATAAACACCCGTCAATCCCTAACGCACCGATATTCGAGTATGTTTTTACGCCTGTTTTTAATGGAAAAAATTGCATCACTCTTGTGCTGCTTAGTATCGCAAGATGTAAGACTGAGTTTTCTGGAATAACACTCGCCAATAATTGAGCGATATAAATACTTGAATATTCAAACACAGGAAAAACCACACTTTTTATAGCCTTTCTCCATAAATCATAATAAGAATGTATCTTTAAATTACGGGTATTCGCATTATGATTTATTATATTCTCAATAAAGTCATCTATTGTACATTCAAACAATGCAGTGAGACTTTGATAAGTATCTCGAATCCTTCCTGATTCGTCAATTACCCAATGCTCTATGCTTGACGAATTATTTCGCAGAAAAGATTTCATTTCATATGAAGAAATGTTGTTTCCAAAAGATATTACTATTTCCGGAAGCAATATTTTATTCATATGATCTCTACTCGTCTCAGTCAGAGGATACGAATATACAGCACCTATTCCACTATAATTTGACATATGTTCAACTGCGTATACCAAATTAAAATGCTTAAAAAATTCCTCCATTTTGTTATTAATCCGCTCACTAAAGCAAATATTTTGACCTATTATGCATAATATTTTTGATGCTTTATATAATTTTTCAGAATATTTTCCCCATTCGATACTATTAGATAGTTTATTTACAATATCTATCTTCTTCACCTTTGGAAGATTTTTTTCCGTAAAATTTGTTACATTTCCCACAATCGGAATATTGATTTGTACTGGTCCATAACCATTATGAGATAAAGAAAGAAGTGCCTCATTAATTAGCCTTCCAAATAACCATTCATCATCCTTATTTTCGATTAGTGGTAAATCAACACATTTTTTACATACATTATTAAATAAATTATTTTGTCTGATTTTTTGAGTTTCTAATTGTTCCAAAAAATACGGATTTTTATCAGCAGTAATTGCAACTATAGGCACATTTTGATAAAATGCTTCTGTTATACCAGGCAAGAAGTTAGATACAGCAGTTCCTGATGTACATATACACGCTACAGGGATATTTTTTTCCTGTGATATCCCAAGCGCAAAATAAACCATACTTCTTTCGTCAATTACAGAATAACAATTAAAATAGGAATCATTTTCAATTGAATGTATGATTGGGATATTACTGCCTCCTGGAGCAATCACAACATCATGAATACCATATTCTTTTAAAAAAGAAATTAATATTTGTACACCTCTGATATTAGAGTACATATCATAATACCTCCCTAATACTTTAAAATTATATTTTTTTGTAATCTATTTTTTGCATTTTGAATTTCTTCATACATTTCTTTATTCGGCAAATCTATTTCTAGCCACATACTTCTTTCGTTTAAAAATTTTGCAATATCATTAAAACTATCCAAGGCATTCTCTATGACTTTATTGTCAACTGAATTATTCCCTTTTTCATATCTAACATAAATAAAAAATAAAATACCTGAAAATATTTCTTTTAATTTAATAACATAAAAATACAAAAAAATATTATGTTCATATAAAGTCATAGGATGTAAAAGTGCGTAATCAAAAACAGAAATAGTCTTTCTGCAAAGATATTCTCTCGTTTTCTCCACATGAATACGCACTATTCCTTCTATTCTCAATAAACTATAATATCTTTTTATTAATAGTACATCTGTATATAAGTTTCTTCTATAATTCATTAATTTCAAAATATTTATATTGCTCTCCAACTCTTTTAAAATTCCTAATTCTAATATTTCGTAATTTCGATCTAAATTATCTAAAAAGTTTGGATTTATAGAAGAAATATGGATCTTATATTCTTCCCATAATCTTATTGTAATGAATAACAAACTTGACAAAAGTACAAAAAAAATTTTACCAAATATACAATTAATAAACACTAAAGGGAAAAAAAACATAATTATACTTATTATTTTCACTACTCTTTTCATAATTAATATCCTGGACACCCGTATGATAAAGGAAAAATTTTATATTTCATATCCATCGAATCAATTCTGTAGATATCTATAATATCCAGTTCAAAGTCATTGATTTCGAGATTATTTGATATCCTATCTACACTATGTGATGAAAAAATAGGAATAATCCCCTTTTGAATATGCCATTTCAAAATTATTTGCGGTATAGATTTTTGATAATAAGCAGAAAGATCATTGAGGATATCTGAGTTGCAAACCTGGTGACACATTCTGCACAAAGGAGAATATGCTATAATATGTACTCCTCTACTTTTGAAAAAAACTATATTTTCTTCATCTACATTTAATGGCGATATTTCATTTTGAATATAATCAGGCTTAAATCCTATTTGTTTTTCCTTTTCTTTATAAAAATTCCTATCTATATTACACACCCCAATATTTTTAACTATTCCTTCCTTTTTTATTCTTTGCATACAACGCCATGTAGCATCAAAATATTCGCGTATAGGCCAATGAATTAATAACAAATCTAAATATTCTCTTTTTAATTTTTTCAGAGATTTCAACACATAGGGTCTAATTTCTCCTTTAGATTTACACATTTGAATAGCATCTATCTTATCTGACAAAAAAATATTTTTCTCATTAACAAAACCATTTTTTATGCACTTTTCTATTGCTTTGCCTAAAATTTCTTCACTTCCATAAGAAGGAGCTGTATCAAATGCAGTACAATTATATGCTACAGACATAAACACTATTTTTTTCATTAATCGGAAATTATTTTGTTGAAAACTTCCTAACATAATCCAAGGAACTCTTTCTTGTGTATCTATCATATTCTACTCATCAACCATTCTTTAGACTGCATAATTAATTTACTTTTTTTCTCATTAACATTATTATAATTAAAAACTCTTTTATAATCTTCCATAGGACTATTTAATTTCATATATATATCAAAATTTTTATCCATTTCTAATATTTCAACCATTGATTCTAATTTTTTATTTCTATTTTTGTCCATAGGAATATATCTGAATGTTTTTTCAAAATAAAAAGAAATCATAATACCATGAAACATACTAGAAAAAATCATGGCTGCATCTCTTACGTACAGCAAAAACTCAAATGGAGAAACAGCTATATTTATTTTAAATTCTTTACTATAAGTTCCTACATTCACAACTTGATAATCTAATTGCTTTGCAATTTTCTTTATTTCAAAAGCATATTTTGTACTTATTCCTCCATACACTAAAATGAACTTTCCAGTTACCCCCACCTCTCTTTTTATATTCATATTAGAAATAAGAGACTCCCAATCTATGAGCAATGTAGGATCTAGTATAATGTCAACATCTTTGTCAAGAATTTTTTTCAATAAATTCTGCGTATAAATATCTCTAACTGATATTTCCTTAATTTTCATTAGTGCTTCTTTCTGTACAGAAGAATATAAATTTTCATCGTTTATCCCCCCTGTACTCGCTGAAAAGGAAATCACATTATTATTCTCAACATCTCCAAAGAAAGCTTTTGGCATTCTTTTTTTTCTATTATATGGAATCCATATACTATCACTTCCTAACACAATTACTTTACATTTTTTACTATATTTTATTTTTTTTTGTCTAAAACTCTTAAATACAATATTAAATTTCAAAAGTTTTTTTATCATAAATTTCAAATTATATATCTTGGGCATTCCCATATCACCAATAAAAAACCTTATTGCATCTCCTATTCCATAAGCTCTAATAAAAATAGGCTCAAATCCTGCTTCCTCTATAATGCATTTGGTCGCATATGCTTGTAATACTGCTCCAATATTTCTAACATGCATTAACGTAATTATTCCTACTTTATCCATATTATTCTTTTAGCTCCCTTATTATATTCAAAATTTTCCCTCTATTACATAGTACTATCATTATTAAAACAAGAAATAAAAGATATCTAATAATAAAATATTTATATAACAAATTTGATAAAATCATAACAGAAAATAAAACAAATGAAATCATTACATAAAATTTATAATTGTAAATATGACTTTCCCCTTTTTTTTCTAGAATATTATATTTAACATACATCACGGTTCCCCATGCGTATAGTAGATAACAACAGAACGTAGTATATCCTGCCGCTATGTATCCAAAATTATTGATAAATATATAATTCAATAAAACATTTAATATTGCGATCAAAAAATTAATTGCTGCAAGATATTTTGTCTTCAAATAGAATTGCGCAAAAGGACAAAAAAAAGTATACAAAACAGAAAAAAACGTACTTGCTGCAACCGGAGGAATAATAAATATTGCATCAATATATCTATTAGACGCAAGAATCTTTATAAATTCAGGCGCTAAAATAATAAACAGTGAAATACCAACACAGAAAAAAATACTGATTAATTTAGATACTTGATCAACTTTTGAGAAATCTTTATCTTTTATCCTTTGCATTAACCATGGATTATATGTTGCATTAATTGCAGAACTTAAAATTGAAATAAACATGGCTGCGCTATATGCCACCGAATAAATTCCTGCCTCACTTAATCCGACCATACGGCTAATCATTATTCTATCTATTTGATTTAAAGCAATTATCGATATAAATGCCGGAAGCATCATCAAATTATATTTCAGTGCAAAAACGCAAAAATTTTTATTAAACTTATGTTCACTTACTTTAAAATTATTAATGAAAAGAACGCTCCCGATTACAATCATAACAATTACGTCTGAAAAAATCTTTGCAGTACTCTTATCTTCGCAATTCAATACCGTGAATAATGATAATACAAGAATCGAGATAGCTTCCCCTATTGTCACAAGAAACAGCGCTTTATATTTATTTTCATATCTTTGTTTAGCAGTCCACAAATTGAAAGCTGGCAATACAAAAAAAGATGACAACATTAATATCACATCAGTCACAGGTAATTGAATAAGCTCTTTAATGTAATCATATATACAAAAAAATATAGTACAGAAAAATACTGTACATCCTAATGCTAATATTTGTAATGTTGAAGTAAATATATTTCTTTCATTTTCATACTTTGTCATACCAACATTATACACACCTGTCGAAAGATTCAATGTTGCAAAAACATATAATATATCTGACCAAGAATTATAAATACTTATTATACCGTAATCACCTGTAGTAAGTAATCTCGTAAATATAGCGGTTGAAATCACGGAAATCCCTTTTTGTATCAAGGAACAAACAAAAAACCAAAATGATGCTTTTATTTGAATCGGAAATTCTCTATAATAAAAACAAATTTTTTTAAGATTCATTATTTTTTCTAACTTTCATGAGGATTTTTCTATATCTTGTATAACCAAATATTTTAATTAAAATTAGCTTTATACATTTTTTAATTTCATATCTTCTCGTCCTATTATCATTTTCTACCCAAGAACCACTAAAATGATGTATAGATACGGATCTTGATGTAGTAATAATGTATCCTGTTTCCCAATCTTTACAACAGAAATAATCAAATGGATAAATTTCTAATATTCCGTTTACATAAAATTTCTTTTCTAAAAAATTCCAACCGTAATATTTCTTTGTATATTCTGTAATAAATTCTGTATTTGGAGTAAGATCATAATTCCCAGTCTCCTTGTCTAGAAAATGTTTCTTATCATAATAAGATAATAATTTTTCCACCCAAGGGTTTCCCGCTTCTGCACCTATAATTCCCGTAACACATACATTTTCTTCTTGACACCCAGTAAATGCATGACATTTTCGAAATGGGTCTAAAGATTTCAACAATTCTACATCTGTATCCATATAAAATCCACCAAATGTATAAAGTATATATAAACGCATATAATCTGTTACAAATGCATATTTCTTTGCCTCATATGCTTCTTTTAAATAGGTGGATAAATTAAACTCCGTATTTTCTTCATTCCAACATTTTATTTTATAATCCGGACACATTTCTTTCCAACTTTTAAGACACATTTCTTCCCTTTTTCCCATCTTTTTATCGCCATACCAACAATAATGAATAATCTTAGGAATCAAACATATTACCTCCTCGACAACCTCTTTTTCATATTATAGAAAATCTTGATTTTAACATAATTACTTAAATCTCTAAAAGCTAATTCCGGGAATAAAACTCCTGCCTTTCCTATTTCAATTATACACAACATCCATCTTCTATTATCTCTATTTTCTAGTGCTTGCTGAATATGATAATATGATTTAGAAAATTTTTCCTGCTTTTTCTTTGTGATTTTTTTATTTTTCAAAAAATCAACCATACTTTTTTCAGAAAACGAATCATATCCCAATCTTATTCTCTCTTTATACATTTTAATAATATATTGAGAAATATAAAATTGTTGCAATTGTCTTCCTATTGATGCGCTATTTGACCTTACTCTGTATAATAATAACGGTTCATTCAATATACCTATCACGTAGCTTTGCTCTATCATTCTAAGCCATAAATCCCAATCCTCTGAATTTACTAATTTTCTATATCCGCCCAATATATTTAATACATTTCTTTTTACTAGTACCGACGAATGTATGATCATGTTCCCATACATCAATAATTCATTTGGGTTCTTTATAATATAAGAATCTATTGATATTATTTTCCCATTCTCGTCAATATTAATTTTATTTGTAGAAACCATATCATATTTACATCTGATCATAAATTCTAATTCACGCTGTAATCTTTCTCTGTCAGAAATATCATCTGCATCCATTCGCGCAATATAATCTCCGCGCGCACATTCTATTCCACGATTCAAAGAACTTGCTAATCCCATATTTTTTTTATTCCATAAAACTTTTACTTTAGAGTTATTTATATCCAACTGTTCAAGGTATTCTCTCGTTTTATATTCTATATTGGGATTGTCGCAAATGATAATAAATTCAAAATCTGTATATGTTTGTATTAAAATAGAATTAACTGCTTGCTCTAACCATTCTATTTTTTCATTATACACACTCATCACAACACTAATCATTTATATTCCCTTTTCATTAACACTATCTTTTTTTAATAAAGCAATAGGACATATCATACCAAATAATGTACAAAATGTTTCTCCCTTCAATTCAAATGCAATAGTCGCTATCATATAAATCAAAAAGATTTTATAAACATACTCTTTTGAATACAAAGATATTTTTTCTAAAACAACTCTTTTACAATATTGAAAAACCACTAAAAAATATGCAATTAAACTTAATGCATAATGAATCAAACCATAATATAATATCGGACGCATAATCCCCGAATCTGTATGCATATAGTAACTGCCTTCAACAGTATAATATCCATCTCCAAAAATCAGTGTATGAACATCTGGTATCCAATACATTTTTGTTACAAGGTTCTCTACTGTTCCCGTATTATCATAAAACACTCCATATCTATAATAATTAATAATAGCAGAAAATACCCAATCAAACCAATTATTAATAGCAGGTATTGTTTTTCTAAATGCAAGCAATATAATAATCATTAAGATAATACCACCCATTACAATAGAAACATATTTTATCCCGCCTTTCATCAGACAAAATATAGTCGTTATTATAATACATGCAAAAGATATAACTAACCCTGTTCGTCCATAAAAAGCATTTCCCATAATAAGTATTATAGAATAAACGAAATATCTTAACTGGTATCTCAAATTCTCTTCATTCAATATAATATTATTGCAACAAAATATCACAGCTAAAGTACATTGCATTGTTGATCCGTATCCGGACCATCCTCCCCATCCAAATCTTGTCCTATATGACGGATTTTGCAAATTTATTACATCGCTTGGCTCAAGGTGTACAATTGACATGAGCAAATCATTAAAAGAAGAACTCAGGATACATATAACTGTTACCAAAACATATAAAATTACTGAATAAATGTAATAATCACAAAATTCTTCTGCAGACGATCTTCCCTTACATACATGCCGTTCATACACAGATACAAGAAATGTATATTTTAGTAAAATTAGGAACACAGATCTCCAGTATATCGTTACATAAGTATAATCATAGCTTCCCAGTAAAAAAGGCCATAATATTGATACTGTTATCAAGTATGCAAAAATCAAAAAACTAATTCTGCCAAATTTTCGTTCAAGACGTCTAAAATAATTCAATGTCCATTTTATATTAATCACTAAATAAATAAATGGGATTAAATATATATACACATATGTTAATATTTTCAATCCACTTATTTTTAATGGAAATTGTAACAATGCAAATAATAGTAAAAATTTATAATTTAGCCTTCTTTTCTTTTCCCTCATTATTTTCATTCCTATGCATCTATATTTTACATAATTTTCTATATCTTAACTCTAATTCTTTTACTGCTGTTCTTATATCGTATCGGAATGACATTGTACCGTGACTCCTATTCTGTTTATTTAAACTATCTGATATTTCTTTTGCCCACTCAATTTCAGAACCTTTATCTATTGGTAAAAACTTTATGTTAGAAGAAACAGCAGCCTCCTTTGATATTCTATTTGACAAAAAACAGGGTAATCCTGATGCCTGTGCCTCAATTGCAACAACAGGAAATCCTTCAAAAATACTAGGTAAAAGAAATGCATCCATTACTTGATACCATTCAGCCGTGTTTTCCTGAACCCCTGCTGAAAAGTAAAAAGAGTCAAGCTTTCTACTCATCACTTTCTTTAAAAATTCATCATATTGATCATTTCCGCCTACAGTTATTAACTTATAATTACCATATCTTTTGTTTAATTCTTCCAGAATTTCTAATAGAAAAAAAGTATTTTTTTCATCTCCAAACCGTCCAACGAAACCTATGACTTTGTCATTATCATTAAAACCACATTCTCGCAGTTTCTTTGCTTTTACTTTTTCATTATATTGAAATTTTTGATATTCTATAGCATTGGGGATGATATCCTTTTTATCAAATTGATTTCCCCACATCCATTGACCCGCACATTCACCGCATGCCCATTTAATAACTGGTAACTTTCTTAAATATTTTATATTCAAAGCATTAAGCAACTTTCTAAGTAGTCCTCGAGGTGTTGAACTAGAATGAGAATGACAAATTACTACTTCTTTTCCATGATTCAATGAAATAAGAATTGGCAAAAGATTTGCGGCAGATTGCATATGTACATGAACAATAGCATAACCTAGTTTATCAAGAATTTTATCTAGTTTCTTTGCTGCAGAAATTGGATGTCTTTTATAATTTGGTAAATGGTATATTTTCCCTCCAAGACTTTTTATTTCTTCAGAAAAGGCAATTCCCTCTCCATACAGATCAAGAAAATCAAATTGAAAATCATTTCGATTAATATATCTGTAATAATTCATTATAACATTTTCTACTCCACCAGGATTTCGACTAAATCCAATATGTAGTATACGCAACATTCGTTCTCCTTTATGTCATATTTTTTTATGAAGCAATTTCTTAAATATCCATCCTCTTATATTTTGCGGAACTAATGCTACAATAAATTGTACCGCCAATGTATAATAATAATCAATTGAATTGATATACCCTGTTTCTCTTACTTTTTTACGCCCTTCCTTATACTTTAGGAAATAAGATATTCCACCTCGTCGTTCATACATCTCCTTCCCTATCCTAACATATACCAACGGTTCCTCAATATTCTTACACTTAACACCGTTCTGAAGCATCCTTACCCACAGATATGTATCCTCCATTAACAAGCATGATTGATAATTCCCTGCCTCAAGTACTGCTGATTTCTTGTACATAACCGTCATATGATTAAACGCATCTCTTCGTTTCTGATACTTTTTTATTTCTGAATCTTTTGAAGGCACATTTCTTTGAGCAACTATATGTTTCGGGTCAGTTTCAAATTCATTTATATTACTTCCACAAATATCTAGAGCAAAATCTTTTTGAAACTCCTTTAATTGTTTTTCAAATCTGTCTTTTCTGGCCAAATCATCTGTATCCATACGTGCGATTAATTCGTAACTACATGTACTTACTCCCTTGTTTAATGCATAGCCGAGTCCGCGATTTTTCTTATAAGAAACTATATTAAAAAGTTCCGGATATTCTTTCATATATTTCTGTAGAATTATTTCCACCTTTTCTGATATCTTTCCATCCTTTACAATAACTATCTCTTTAGGCAGCACTGTTTGATCAAAGATACTTTTCATACATGCGTCAAAATACTCTGCCTTTTCATTAATATATAAAGACATAAGTACAGAAAAATCGGTCTTTTTTTGTGAATCACAATTCATATTTTTCTCTCCGCTTATGAATTTCCAGAATAAAATCTCCTAAAATAACACACTTAGCTCCTTCGCTAAGCATTTTTATATCAAAATTATTTTCAGCTATATTCTTTTCCCATCACAGCTAAAATCGTCCGTATCATAGTAAGTATTTCTTTAAAAAAACTAAATGTACGAAGTGATTCAAGATTCCGCTCCATTTTTACTGGCAGCACATGCTTTAAATAAACTTGATCCACATTATCTGCCGCACTCAAAAATTTATACTCATCTTTATACCGTATAGAAGTTTCACTTGTAATTCCTGCCGGTAATAAAAGAGTCGCAAAATATTCTGGTTTATATTGTTTTACATATTTTACCGCTTCTGGTCTTGTCCCTACAAATGACATATTACCTTCTAATATATCAATAATTTGAGGCAACTCATCTAAACGCAACTTTCTAAGTTTCTCACCTACTTTAGTAATTCGTTTATCATTTGAAATTGTAACTGATGTACCGATTTGATCAGCATTGTAAACCATAGTTCTAAATTTATGAATTCTAAATTTTTTACCATAAGTTGTTATACGCTCTTGACGATAAAATACAGTTCCTGGACTATCTACCTTTATCATAATTGCAATAAGCAACATAGGAATTGCCAAAAGAATAAGTAAAATTACTGCTAATATTACATCAAAAATTCTTTTGATTATAAGTTCGATTTTATGTTTTTGTAATACTTCATAATATAATTTCACTTCTGAAACTTGCATAAATGTTGGAAGTTCACTCCATAATTTTAACATTCCACAATCTCCTTATATAAACCTCTCAATCATAACCTCATTACTATAAATATGAACATACCACTTTTTTAAACGTATCAATCACATATGTCACATCTTCTTCTACCAAACGCGTATGCAAAGGCAGTGTAATTAAATTTTCATAATACTTAAAAGAATTGGGATAGTTTTTAATATCCTCCCCCTTCGCTTTATATGCACTCATCATAGGTAACGGTTTATAATGAACATTGCACGCGACTCCGCTTCTTGCCATAGCCTCAATTATATCTGAACGTTGATTACTATTAATCTTCGGAACACGTACCAGATATAAATGATTACTACTTTGCATTACACTGCTTCTGTGGATATTATGCTTTATCCCTATCAAATCCATCTCTTCATCGTATTTCTCTATAATTTTGCCTCTCCTTTTTAATAATTTTTCATACCGGTCTAATTGCCTTAGTCCAATCGCCGCCATTATATCTGTCATATTATACTTATACCAAGGTGCAATAATATCATATTCCCACATCCCTAACTCTGTTTTTTCCAATGCATCTTTACTCTGGCCATGGAGTGATAATAACTGATAATATTTATATATTTCATCATTAGTAACCACACCATCACGTGTAACTGTTTTACTCCATGTGCTTGCTCCGCCTTCAGCAGTTGTAAAATTTTTCACTGCATGAAAAGAGAAGGATGTAAAATCAGCTAACGCACCAACATATGTTTTTCTACCGTCAACAATTCTCCATGCTCCTAATGCATGAGCTGCATCTGACAATATCGCTACTCTCCCTAACGCTGCTTGAATTCTCGAAGCTAAATCACTCAATCCATCACCATGATTATTAAGCGGAACAAAACAGTTTCTTTTGCTCTCAACTACCTGCAGCACTTTTTTATAATCGGCAACAATCCCTCCAAGGTCCACTAAAATTACTGCTTTTGTATGTTCATTAATAGCATCAGCAATTTTATTATAATCAACTAGCGGAGCATTGTGCTCATCTCCGTCTTCAGCAACAATATCTACAAATTTAACCGATGCACCACAATGTATCACTGCTGATGCTGTGGCTGTATAAGTATAAGCTGGAACAATTACTTCATCACCTGGACCTATACCAAGAATTCGAAGATTCAACTCTTCCGCTGCCGTAGCAGAATTTAGGCAAACTACTTTATTGTTATACTTTTCAATTGCCTCAGAACTACTACAATCAATATCATTTCTACCACATTCAATATAAGCTGCTAATCTTCTTTCTAATAATTTTGTCCTAGGGCCTGTTGTAATCCATCCTGACCGCAATGTTTCTGTAACCTCATTTATCTCAGCTTCGCTTATATCCGGTGTACAAAAATCAACACGCCGTGAAAATATTTTAGTTTGATCAGTTATTCCTTTCCCCATATTCACTCCCTCGAAAGAATTCGATGTCTGGATTTTTGATTGTACTATTTTCATATCATCCATATATTTTATACTCATGATTTTTACCTTCTCTTCTCAACCATCTCTATTCCCAAATGTATTACCGTCTTTCGGTTCATAAAGTTAACCTCAACCTTCGCAATCCTTCTATGCAAATCAATCTTCTTGATACATCCTTCCATATTCTTAAGCGGTCCTGACAGAATCGTAATCTTGTCATCTTCCGATACGGATACCCGGGATATTTGTACTTCCATATTTTTACTATTTCCTTTTTTGTTACCATTCTTGTCACTCTTAATACTAGTGATATTCCTGCTATTTCCAATATTTCCATCTTCACCATCACTCTCTAGCCCTGTAATTTCCTCCAACCACTGTACTTCATGCTCTGCAAGTGGAATGAATTCATCTCCGTCTTTTCCAAGCATCTTCGTAAATACCGTCACACTCTTTAATTTCTGATACAATTCCCCGACATTTTCACTTATTATAAATACATATCCGGGAAGCAACTTCTCACGCAGTTCTTTCCATTCTCCCCTGATCTTCTTCTTTACCCGACGAATTGGATGGAAACATCCTTCATACAACCTTTTTTCGACAATAATCCCAATTTGTTCTTCAACCTTATCTTCCATTCCAGACATAACTTGTATTACATAATACAATTTTACACCCTCCCCTATTCCCCCAATCATCATAATAGCGAAGCAATACACCCAATAAAG
>OFGE01001893.1_pt1 | contig 16741 bp, 9 predicted proteins | sample 1521681 | NCBI WGS metagenome assembly OFGE01 (sample SAMEA3504093, study PRJEB24116) | mouse gut metagenome | biome: mouse gut; feature: mouse-associated habitat; material: faeces | place: Denmark | collected 2011 | reverse complement strand
GCTCGTCAAAGGCAGTTTCCGCAGCCGTATTGCCGCCGGTTTTGACAGATTCTATGATTTTCTTCGTATATTCCCGAAAAATCGGCCCGCAGTCAGCCTTCTTTAAAAACCGGTATTCGGAATAATCGCAGGCACCCCCACGGGGAAAAAATTCCACCTCAACCGCCGCACACGCCTGTGTGTAGGCCTCGGGAATCTCCTCCTTGCGCCGGAACACATCGCTGACACCGCACCAGGTAATAATATCAAGATACTTTTTCAGCAGCATCTGGCAGAACTCAAAGCTGTTTTCATAGCGCTCATTTCCGTCAAGAGGAAGCAGGCCCGCATAAGTCATATCGTCCATCACGGCTATCTTTCCGCGGCAGGGTGTTCCCAGTCCCTCTTCCAGTATATTCATAACCGCAGAGCGAAAAAGCGTTCTTCCCTCCTCCAGCAAATTTGAGTTGGCCTTTTTGACCCGCATAACAAAAGCAAGCGCCGGAAGACGAACCGGCGTTCCCGAAACAGCCTCTTTCCCCTTCATTATATTCCGCAGCAGCTGCTCTCCCGGCTCCATGTCCGCTTCCGTCCCCTCCTCACTCCGCTCCTGCTTTTCATTACCAAAAACCTGCTCAAGCTTTCCCGCCAAATTCTTATCATCAATTTCATGCTTTAGCAGATAATCGCCCGCCCCGTTTTTGAGGGCATCGCGAACATAGTCAATATCGTTGTAGCTGCTCAGCACAATCACTTTAATCTCCGGAAATTCCGCTTTTACATGCCGGATCAGCTCAATTCCATCCATTACAGGCATTTTGATATCCGTAAGAATACAGTCCACCTCTCCCTTTTGCTTTCTCAGGAATTCAAGAGCCCTTGCCCCATTATACTCCTCCCCCACGACCTTGACTTTTCCGCCGCACTCCGACAGAGATACCCGGATTCCAATACGGATTAAGGGCTCATCATCTACAATTAAAACTCGTATCATCCTTCCTCCATCTCCTTTATATCGTAAATCACAGGTATCCTTACCACAATCCGCGTGCCGCTTCCCTGCTCGCTGAAAATCTCCAGGGACTGTTCCGCGCCGAAGAACAGCTTCAGCCTGTCATGTATATTTTTCAGGCCGATATGCGCTTTTCCGGAAGGAAACAGCTCCGCATCAAAGCTGGCTTTAAGCTCTTCCATTATATCCCCGGACATCCCCGGACCGTTATCAGATACCTGATAGATGATATGTTCCTCCTCCTGCCGGATGCAGATTCGGATTCTTCCGCCGCCCGTTTCATTCTCCATTCCGTAAAAAATGGCGTTTTCTACAATGGGCTGCAAGGTCAGCGGCGGAAGAGGAACGCTTTCCAGTTCCGGATTCAGCGAAATCTCCAGGCTGACCTGGCTGCCGAACTGGTGGCTCAGAATCAGCAGATACTTTTTCAGATAATGGATTTCCTTCTGGAGCGGGATGGGGCCAATGTTCTCCCGGAAGACAGGGAGAAGGATTTCCGCCAGCGCCGCGATGCATTCTTCCAGGTCATTGGCCCGATAGGAGACAGCCATCCACTTGAAGGTGTTCAGCACATTGAAGATGAAGTGGGGGTTAATCTGCGCCCGCAAGGCTTGGATTTCCTGAACGTGCAGGGCTTTCTCCACCTTCCGGTTTTCCTCGTCCATCCTTGCCAGGGCCTGGGACATCAGGTTGAAATGCCGGATTACATTGCCCAGTTCATTGCGCAGAGGCGACTCGATCTGCACGCCCAGTCTGCCGGACTCCAGTTCGCTCATCTTCTGGCAGAGAGCGTCCAGGGGCTTCAGGCAGCGGTAGATCCAGTACCGCATGAAGGCCATGGCGATGGCGCCGCACAGTACGAATGTCAGAATAAAGAAAATCCCCAGAGCGGTGGCATCCTGGCGGTTTTCATTGTCCGGGATGTATTTTACGATGATGAGCCCATTATCTTTGCTGCACATATAGACTGCCTGCCCCGTGGTGCCATGGAGGGAGGCGGGGAACTGCCCCATTGCATCGCACCCTTCCGCCAGCGGTGTGAAATCCAGCATTTCCCCCTCTACGGTATCTGTGGAATAGAGGAGTGACAGGTTGCTGTCCAGCAGATATGCGTGGCTGTCCTCTCCGAAGCAGGATTTGAGAAGGGAATCGATCATCTCCGTATTGAGATTGATGATGATGACACGTTTCCGCAGATTTTGATAAGGGCTGCCGGAAGCGCAGCCTACAGTGATTAGGGGGAGGTTCTCCGCTGAGGGATTATGGTACCCATGGAATTCGCTGATTTCATGTCCCGTGGTGAAGCGGATCTGAAAGACAGAGTCGCAGATTTCCTGATAGAAATCGGACTGCAGGATGGGGACCCTCTCCCTGGCACCGAATGTGACAGAATTGGTCATTATCGTGCTGATGAAGGCGTTGTCATTGATATAGAGGAATAAGGAATCAATATACCGGTTGTCTCGTGCCATGCTTGTCAGCAGGGTATAGATGTTGCTTACATGAGATAGATATTCATAATCCATATGGGCGCTGCGCTCGCTGGCAACGGCGATGACATTTTGGTCGTACAGCAGAAGGTTGATATTGGAACACAGACTGTCATAAATCAGAGACATTTGCTCCTGCGAGTTCTGCAGCTGGATAAAGGCAGCGTCCCTGTCGTGTTCTGAGAGGATGGACATGGTGCGAGACCAGATATAATGAAGCCCCAGCGCCATCACTGCCAGCAGGATAGCTGCTGTGCCCAGGGATATCTGCCGCGCCAGAGGGATTTTCCGTGTGAAGAATGGCTGGCGTATAGGGAATTTCATGTGGTTTCCTCCTAAATAAAGTTCCTTCCGCATCTTTCTCGCCCATGACCCAGGCATGGGCAGAGAATTTCCGGCCAGACTCCCTTATGGGATTGTTGCCGGGTCTGCTTTGATGGGGGTCTGCCGCCTATCCATGGAAAGCGTTCCGCCGTATCTTGTCTCAGGCATCCGCTGTTCTGCTTCGCCGTTCTGCCACTGAGCCGAGGAACGGTATTCGCTTGGCGTCACCTGGGTGAAATGCTTGAACAGCCGGTAAAAATAAATATCCTGGCTAAACCCCAGCGAAGCGGCAATCTCGCTGACGGACAGGTTCGTGCTGCGCAAAAGCAGCTTCGCGCGCTCGATACGGACGGAATTGATATAGCTGATAGGGCTCTGGTTCATCACCCGGCGGAACAGCGTGCTTAAGTAGGCCGGGTTCAGATGGATATGTTCCGCAATTTCATTGAGCGACAGCGGGTGGTCCAGATTGGAATAGATGTAATGGAGCGCTTCCTTCACGCAGTCCGGCATCTGCCTGGAGAAAGAAGACAGGTTGAGGATGTCCGTCGCATACTGTTCAAAGCAGGCAACGCATTCCCTGAGCGTCTCGCTCTCCGAAATCCTACGGGTACAGGCAACGCAGTTTTCCTCCAGGGAATCCTTGGCGCTGTCCGTCTGCATGGACAGCCATACGGCCACAGCCGACAAAGCCTCCTTAAAGGAGCGGGAATCCGGATAGCTCCGGGAGGTGACTTGACGGATGCGGGTCTCGTAACTGTCCACGAATTTGCGTGGTATATGAAGAAAGACGTTCGGGAGGGCCAGCAGCTGCATGGCGATATCCTCCGGCACAGAGAAGCCCTCCTGGCCTACATAAAAGGAGGGGCACACGCCGGTGAAAAAGCATAAATCCAGCCCTTTTCCTGCCTGTCTCATCGCTTCGGCCAGATTGCCCGGGTCTCGTGTCCGTCCGCTCATGCCAGCCAGCATCTCCCTGCCCCCGCCCACGGACAGTTCCGCGCACAGGCGGGACAGGGCGGTGGACAGATGCCCCGCATCCTCCTGATTCAACAGAAGGGCAAAGTAGCCAGGTGAGATGTGCAGGATTTCCGTGTCTGCCCGGGAACATGCCCTGACCGTCCGCTGCAGAATCTCAAGTCCAGGCTGTGGAAAACCTTCCCAGGGCAGGCGTAGAAGCAATACGGCATATTCCTCATCCGAAGAGATCCCGGCTGCGAGAAGGGCAGCCGCTGCGTCTTCTGGCGGGGGGGAGCCGCTGTGCTTTAGGACCTGCATCGCCTTTTCAGCAGGATTGCTGTTCTGCTGAAGCCTGTCTTTATCCAAATCCTTTGTGGTGGTCTGGAGGATTTCCTGGATGTCCCGGCAACTGGCTGTGGCTTTCAGGAAATAATGGGACACTCCCATATTCAGCGCCTGCTGGGCCTGGGCGAAGTCATTAAGGCAGGTCATGATGATGATGCGCGTCTTCGAGTCCGCTTCCTTCTCCCGGATGTTCCGGATCAGCGTGAGCCCGTCCATGACAGGCATGCACAGATCGGTCAGAATGATATCCGGGCGCTCCCGGAGATATACCTCGTAGGCTTCCTTGCCGTTCGCAGCCTCGTATACCTTGCCGATGTTAGCTATGTTCCAGTCCAGCATATCGCGCATGCTGTGAAGGGCAAACAGTTCGTCTTCTACAATTAAAGCAGAATACATATAATCACCGCCATTCTTTTCTGTCCTATTATTATAGCAAATAGATTTCCCCAAAGCAATATACATATTATTAGTTTCGCCTAAAAAATGGTTAGTGACTTGGAAAATGTTGGAATATATAAACAATATAATAGCAAAATTAGTAAAATCCGTGTATTATATAAAGAGCCTGAAAATGATAGAATGAGTTCATATCAAAGAAAGGTGGTGTAAAAAATGGCCAATACCCCGACTGCAAACAAGAAAGTCAAAAAAGAATGGATTCTGTTCTGGATGGTTGTGCCGTTTATACTTCTGGTTCTTGTCTTCCATTATCTGCCGATTGCCGGATGGGCTTATGCTTTCGTGGATTACAAGCTGGGGAAATTGCCCTGGGAGAGCGAGTTTGTGGGACTGAAGAATTTCCAGCTGATGTTCTCTTCCATCAGCCGCCTGCCCCGGGCTCTGCGCAATACGGTAATCCCCAATACAATCAGTCTGGCGATTGCCTGGTTGCCGGTGGCCTTTGCCATCTTCCTGAATGAACTGCGGTCCACGCGGTATCGCCGCATCGTTCAGACTGTGACCACCGTTCCGAATTTCATCAGCTGGGTAATGGTCTATGGACTGATGGTGGGGCTGTTCTCCACGGATGGGATGCTGAATACTTTTTTCCTCAGCAAAGGAATCATTTCCCAGCCCTTCAATCTGCTTAACAACATAAACATATCATGGACGCTCCAGGCGGTGATGGGTACATGGAAAGGGCTTGGTTTTTCGGCAATCATTTACTTAGCGGCCATCTCCGGCATCGACCAGGAATTATACGATGCGGCTATGACGGATGGGGCAGGGCGGTTCCAACGAATCTGGTATGTGACGATTCCAGGCGTGATGCCCACCTTTCTGGTTCAGACCGTGCTGGGAATCAGCGGTTTCCTGAGCGGAGGCATGGATTATCCGCTGGTATTCGGGACGCCCCTGACCAATCCCAAGCTGGAGAACATCGGCCTGTACAGCTACAATCTGTTCAGGGACGCGAGCTATTCATTCGGCATCGCCCTGGGAATCATGAACTCCATTGTGTCCATCGCACTGATTTGCCTGGGCAATACAGCCGCCAAGAAGGTTCGCGGCGAGTCTATCATATAGGAGGTGGCATTTTATGGAAAAGAAGAAAAAGGGGCCGAAAAAGCATATGTACAAGGCGAAGCCTTTTGATTGGATCAATGCGGCAATCATGTTCCTGTTCGCCTTTACCTGTATCTATCCTTTCTGGTATATATTGGTCTATTCATTCAGCGATCCTCTGAAGGCAACGGCAGGCGTATACTTCTGGCCGGTGGACTTCACTTTGGACAACTATCGGAAGGTGCTGACCTTAAAAGGCATTCCCCGCGCCACGCTGGTCTCTGTGAGCATCACGGTCATCTGTACGCTGGAGCAGATGTTCATCAGCGGGCTTCTGGGATATCTGCTTTCCCGCGAGAGGATGCCGTTCCGAAAAGTCATCTACCGTTTCTTTATCGGTACCATGTTTGTAGGGGGAGGCCTGATTCCGAACTTTTTGTTGAAGAAATACCTGGGTCTGTATGATACATACTGGGTCTATATCATACCGGGCGTGAGTGCGTACCATATGATTCTGGCAAAGACCTTTATTGAGAGTATTCCCAGTTCCCTGGAGGAGTCGGCGAGGCTGGACGGAGCCAGTTACTGGAACGTCCTCACCCGTATCATCCTGCCCCTTTCCAAGCCGATTCTGGCCACGATTGGCGTATTCACGGCAGTGGGGGTATGGAGCGACTACTCTACGACGCTGATTTATACTGTGAGCAAAGATCTGCGTACATTGCAGTACATATTGTACCAATATCTGAAAAATGCCTCCACCATTCTTCTGGAGCAGGGCAGCAAGACGAATATGCGGCGGCAGCTGACGCCCATGTCCATCAAGATGACGCTGCTGGTGGTGACGGTTGTTCCGATACTGTGTGTCTACCCATATATGCAGAAGTATTTTACCAAGGGCATCATGCTGGGATCCGTCAAAGGATGAGATTATGTTCTGCCAGAGCCTGAACCGTTCTCAGGAAACGGGCAAAAAGGGAAAGAGAGGAGAGGAGCGTGTAAGGCAGACCGTTGACAATTTATACTTTATTCTAAAAAGGAGGATGAATTTATGAGGAAATCATTAAAAAAGCTTTGTGCTATCGCATTGGCATCGACAATGGCAGTAGGCATGGCAGCCTGTGGCAATGACGGCCAGGAGGAATCGTCCGGAAATGAACAGCAGAGCAGTGGGACACCATCGGATGAAAGTTCGGCAGGGGATGACGGGGGCTCAGCATCTGGAGAGATAGATCGGGAACCTATCACGATTACCGTGTCGACGATCCTTCCTCAGAAGTGGAACGATTACCCCGACAACTCAGTGGCCAAGTATATCCGCGAAAAGTTCGGAATCACCATTGAAGTAATCGATATCTCGGAGCGGAAGGAAGCTCTGATGGCCAGCGGCGACCTGCCGGACATCTTCATCATCGAGTCCAATGAGGTATTACCGCTTATCGAGTCCGGCTTTATTCTTCCCCTGGACGACCTGCTTGCGAAATATGATGCGGCACAGTATTTTTACCCGCCCAACAAAATTGAGGAAGTGATGGACTTCCAGCGGAGGGAGATTTTCAAGAGCGATCATATCTACGGACTTACAGGGGGCTATTCAGAGGCAGGGCCGGATGCCAGCCTGTTGACACAGCAATGGGGCCTGAATGTGGATTGGGAGAGATATGGCCAGGTAGGCTATCCGGAACTGGAGGCCGATGTGGATCAGGTTTATCAGCTTCTGGTGGACATGGTGAATGTGAAGCCCACCACGGACGATGGACTTCCGGTCTATGCCATTGCCTATCCCACCATCGAGATGCGGGGACAGTCGCTCTATCACACATATTCCCTGGGGTATTTCCCGCTGACATCTTATATGGCCATCGACTGTAAGACAAAAGAGATGAGCATGCTCTATACCGATCCGGAATCCGCCAACTGGCAGTATAACCATATGTATTGGAAGCTGAACCAGGCCGGCCTGCTTGACCAGGATTCCTTCTTGCAGGATTTCGACACCGATTCCTTGAAAGCGGTGAATGGGCAGTATGTAGCGACCCTCTATCATGACATCACAGGAAACGCCACAGCCATGAAAGCATCTCAGGGCATCCCAGGGGGGTTCCAATTTATTCCTTTAAAGGGCTGTACGACAGATATGACATTCAAGGAAGCAGAGTATAATCAGGGAATGGGCATCGGCAATCTTCGCTGTATCTCTTCCAAGACAAAGTATCCTGACCGCATCATGGAATTCCTAGCATGGCTGTTTAGTCCGGAAGGCGGTCGTCTGGTCAAGAGCGGCTTAGAAGGGGAGACCTGGAATTACGTGGACGGAGTGCCCACTCTGACAGAAGAAGCCTGCACAGCTTATGTGGAAATGAACGATTTCTACTATGATTCCGGTATCGGATTCGGATGGAACGGAAGCGGCGGGGGAAGCCCGGACGGATACCTTGATATATACGGCGGATAATACCAACGGCACCTCCTTAGCCACCAATTCCTTTGGGCAGAATTTTAATGTGACTATGGTGCAGATGGCGTCGGCGTTTTCTTCGCTGATCAACGGCGGATGAGCATGATGGACAAGGTCATGAAAATGCACGAGAATGGCGAAATTTACGATCATGATTTTATCTATGCGGCTGCTCAGGCTGCTGCGAATACACTGCCGGCTGACCTCCAGGTAATTCTGAACGAGGTGGAAGTCATCATGAATGAGGAGATGGCGGCATGTGTCCTTGCCAAGGATGAGGAAACATACTTTAAGATGCGCGACGACCTGATTGCAAGGATTAAAGAAATGGGCATGGATAAGATAAATGAATGGTATATCAATACCTATAATGAGGCCGCAAAGAACATACAGTAAAGCGAAGCCGTGAGTATCCGGCTCGCTGTGGGTCGGAAGTTTTAGGCGGGCGTATTGTTTGGGATGCGTCCGCCCATCTCAGCAGCAGGGGCTCTGAAGCCCCTTTCTGGGAAACGGAAACAGGAAGGCGGGATTTTGGGTTCGGGTTATCCGGGTCAGGGGAAAGGAGACAAAGGGGGTATGGCATCAGCGGTGGAAAAAAACTATCTTTTGCCTTTTTTCTGGCAGCATGGCGCTGAGGAACCGGTTCTGCGGGAACTGATGGGGAAGATTCAGGAAGCGGATATCCATGAGGTATGTGTGGAGTCACGTCCCCACCCGGATTTCTGCGGGCCCGGATGGTGGAGGGACTTGGATATCATCCTGGAGGAAGCGCAAAAAAGGAATATGCGCGTGTGGGTGCTGGACGATGTGAATTTTCCTTCCGGACACGCGGGAGGGCTCATAGCAGACAAGTATCCGCAGCACAGAAGACGGGTGCTGGATTATGTGGCAATCGATGTCCTTGGGCCGGACGAGCATGCTTCTTTTCTGATTGATTCCCTGCTGCGCCATCCGGAGACGGAACGGCTGGAGGCGGTGGTAGCCGGCCGCAGGCTGGATCCCGGCGCTGAGTGGGAGTGCGCGCGGACGGATGTGACCGATTTGGTGGATTTGACGGGCTGCGTGAAGGACGGCAGAGTCTACTGGCCGGTTCCGGAAGGGCTGTACAGCATCATCGTAGTGTATTCGCATCTGCTGGCAGGGGGATCGGCTCTGCTGAACCCGATTTCCCAGGAGGCGGGGGCCTGCCAGATTGAGGGCTGTTACCAGCCCCATTATGAGCATTACGGCCATCTGTTCGGTAATGTGTTCGCGGGATTTTTCTCTGATGAGCCCCAGTTTGCCTGCGGCGGCTGGAGTTCCCTTCCGGGAAAGGATATCCCATTGTCCTGGAGCGATGAGCTGAGGGAAGCTCTGCGGGAGAGGATGGGGGAGGACTATCGGAGGCTGCTCCCGGCTCTTTGGCTGGAGGGGGATTCCGGCAAAGAGGAGAAGGTAATCCGATATGTATATATGGATGAAGCTTCGCGTCTTTTCTCAGAGTGCTTTTGCCGGACGATTTCGGACTGGTGCCATGCCCACGGCGTGGAGTACATAGGCCATCATGTGGAGGACAACAATTCCCACAGCCGTCTTGGTCCGGGAGCAGGCCATTTCTTCCGGGCGCAGAAGGGGCAGGATATGGCAGGCGCGGATATCGTCATGCACCAGATTCATCCAGGCTATGCCGGCGTCAGCCGACACTGGCACAGCGCCCATTCCCTGACGGACGGAGAATTTTTCCATTATGGGCTGATTAAGCTGGCATCCTCCTTTGCCCATATAGATCCATCGAAAAAGGGGCGCGCCCTGTGCGAGAATTTCGGCGCTTACGGATGGATGGAGGGCGTACGGCTGATGAAGTGGCTTGCAGATCACTGTCTTGTCCGGGGAATCAACCGCTTTACCCCTCACGCCTTCACGGACAGTCCCTTTCCGGAATGGGACAGCCCTCCCCATTTTTATGCCCAGGGGAACAATCCCCAGTACCGCTTTATGGGGCATCTGTTCCGCTATATGAACCGGATGTGCCATCTGCTGGACGGAGGGATCCACGTGGCTTCCGTGCTGGTGCTTTACCAGGCGGATGCCGAGTGGTGGGGCGGGGCGATGCTCTCCCAGAGGCCCATGCGGCGGCTGATGCAGCGCCAGATTGACCTTGACGTTGTGCCCTGCGATGCTTTCCGCGATGAGAGCCACGCCCGGGACGGCTATATACGGTTCGGGCAGGAGCGCTATGGGGCTCTGGTGATTCCAGGCGCGGAGGCGCTGCCCGGATATTTCCTGATGAGGCTTGAGGAAATCGCCTGCGCCGGCGTGCCCATCTACTATGTGGGAAAGAAACCATCCTGGACTACAGCGGGGGAAGCCGCCATGGAGCCGCCTGGGGAGACAGTCTCCCTGGATGGGCTGGCGGATCGGATTCTGGAGTCCGGCCTGGCGGATGTGAAGGTCACGCCGGTCTGTCCGAATCTGCGGGTATATCATTACTGTAAGGAAGAGGAACATTGCTTTTTCCTCTTTAACGAGGAAAAGAGGAGCAGGCTCGACTTTCGCATAAACCTGCCGGTAAAGAATCCTGTTTTCCGCTTTGATGTGATGAACAATCGCCTGTTCAGGCAAGACAGCAGCGAAGGGTGTGTCTCCCTATCCCTGGAGGCGGGGGAGTCGGCGCTTCTGACTACGGATTGTGGTACATCCTTCTCCTGCCCGGAAGAGCCGTTCCGGGATGGACGAAAGCAGAAGCTCTCTCTGGGGTGGCGGATTTCCCTGGCGGATGTCCGAACCTATCCGAACGCTGTGCTTTACCGGGAGGGCGCGCCGCTTTTGGATATCAACGGACCGGATGAACTGCCGTCCTTTTCAGGAACTATCCGTTATGAGGCGGATTTCCAGGCGGACGATGAGGACGGCGGCGAGAGCGGCTCCCGGACGGCAGACAGTATTCGGGCGCAGATTCACCTTTTGCAGGTATATGAAATCGCGGAGGTATGGCTGAACGGAGAGTATGCGGGCTACGCGCTGGGGGCGCCTTACCGTTTCGACGTAACAGGCCTGCTCCGTCCGGGAAGGAACCATCTGGTGATAGAGGTTACCAATACACTGGCGAAGCAGGTGGCCGACTACAGTTCAGCCATCGTCCCCCAGGAGCCGGGCGGCCTGCTGGCGGATCCGGAACTGATTTATTACAAAAGGGTGAGGGGCTGTGAAAGTCCCGAAATCTGCCCTGGGGAAACCGAGTAGTCAAAATGAGCCAGATGAAAAAGGAGGCCAATCGTGAAAACCTACCTAAAAGATTTTATGGAGAAATTTTCCTATCCGGAGGAAGCGAAGGATGCCCTGTTCCAGGCGTTTGATCGGATTGATGCCGATGCATCCTGCCGGGAGGCGTTTCAGGGGCTTTTGCAGAGCTACGAAGCGGATATCAGCCTTAAGATGAGGCCGCTTCTCAATCAGATGACTGAGATAGCCGCCAGAGCCGGCGTACAGGAATACACGGGCCATCTCTTGCTCTGTCTCTGTATGTCCAGGCATCTGCTGGCGTGCTACCGCAAGGCCGGCATAGACGAACAGATTTGGTTCACCAGCATGAGCGATTTGAAGTGGAAGCTGATGGAATGCCGGCTCGTTCGTGGGATATGGGGCACGTTCGTGGGAGAGTGGTTTGAAGGCTTCTTCCAGATGGATCGGTTCGGCTTCCTGAAGCTGCAGTTTGAACCCAGAGTGCTGGATTTTCGTTATGAGAAGGACGGCCTGGTGTTGGAGCCGGGCACTCCCATGGCCATTGTCCATATTCCCCGCACAGGAGGGAAGCTGGACAAAGAGAGCATGGAGCGCTCCTTCGACCTGGCGGCGGACTTCTTCATAGAACGGTATCGGTTCGATCCCATGGTCTTCGTATGCTCCTCCTGGCTCCTGTACCCCGACAATCTGGAGGTGCTTTCGCCGGAGTCGAACCTGTACGCTTTTATCACCACTTTTGATTTGGTGAAGTCCTGGGAGTCGGAGGATTATTACGATGCCTGGAGACTGTTCGACAAGGAGTATACAGGCGATGTGGATCAGCTGCCGCAGGATACTTCGATGCGGCGCGCCTATGCGGACTGGATTCGCAGGGGCAAGAAGTTCGGAGGTGCAACGGGGGTATATATTTATCATAAGAGATGATGGTAGTGCAGGGGAATTCTCTGTCCAGACTAAAGTGCTGGGCGGGGCAGATGCGGAACTAAAAATCAGGAGGTAAGGAGGAAAACATCATGAGTGAAAAACTCAAAATCGGCATCATTGGATGCGGAAGGAAAACCCTTCCCGGCGCTTTCCCATCAGAGCAGCCGGGCAGAGATGGTGGCGTTCTGCGACCTGATTCCGGAACGTGCCGAGAAGGCCGCCAAGCAGTATGGGACACCGGATGCCCGGGTGTACACTGATTACAGGGAGCTGCTGGCGGAAAAGGAGATTGAGGTCGTCCATGTGCTGACGCCCAATGTCTCCCACTGTGAGCTGACAGTGGCCGCCTTGGAGGCCGGTAAGCATGTCATGTGCGAGAAGCCCATGGCTGCCACCACATCGGACGCGCAGAAGATGCTGGATGCGCAGAAGAAGAGCGGGAAGCTCCTGACCATCGGCTACCAGAACCGTTACCGCCAGGACAGCCAGGTGCTCAAGAAGATGTGCGAAGCCGGTCAGCTGGGTGAGATTTATTATGCCAGGGCGCAGGCCATCCGCCGCCGCGGCGTCCCTACATGGGGGGTGTTTCCGAATAAGGCGCTGCAGGGCGGGGGGCCGTTGATTGACATTGGTACCCATACTCTGGATCTGACGCTCTGGATGATGGACAACTATGAGCCCTATAGTGTGATGGGCGCCAGTTTTGAGAAGTTGGGCCGTCTGTTAAAGCCCGGCGAGCAAGGCAATGGATTTACGCCCTGGGACAATGAGGATTACCAGGTGGAGGATTCTGCGTTTGGCTTTGTCACGATGAAGAATGGTGCGGTAATCGTGGTAGAGACGGCCTGGGCGCTGAACATCCTGGATGTAGGCGAGGCGAAGACGACGCTGTGCGGAACCAAGGCCGGCGCGGATATGAACGATGGGCTGCGCATCAATCATATCGTCTTTGACAAGCAGACAGTCACAAGGCCGGAGACGACGACACCGTCCGGCGTGGCTTTCTTCGAGGGTGCAGCGGTGATGAACGAGTCGGATTTCGAGTGCACTGTCTGGCTGGATGCCGTGCAAGGCAAGGGCGAACTGCTGGTGAAGCCTGAACAGGCTTTTGTGGTCACGAGAATCCTGGATGCAATCTATGAATCCGCCCGCACTGGAAAACCTGTATATCTTGACGAATGAGGAGGAAGATGAATGAAAAAATCAACCAAGAAGTTTTATGCAATTCTGCTTACGCTGGCAATGGTGGGAAGTCTGGCTGCATGCGGCAGCGTAAAGCCTTTTTATGCGACGACCCTGCCGCAGATCAACATGGGGAGTGGCGGATTTATGCCGACTCCCGCGCCTGAGGAGACTCCCGCGCCTACGGAATCTCCTGATTCAACGGAATCTCCTGACCCAACGGAATCTCCTGACCCTACAGAGTCTCCCGATCCAGGAGAGGAAGACAAGGCATCTTTGTATGTGGCTGTGAACGGCAGCGATTCCAATGATGGCACCAAGGACAGGCCCTTTGCCTCTATTCCCAGAGCCATCGAAGCGGCGAGGGGCATGGACGAAACGGTGGTCAGTTATAAGGCTACAGGAACAATTGAGCTGACAGAAGCGGACAGCAATCTGGTCATCCGCTCGTATCCGGGAGAGACAGCGGAAATCACCGGCGGAACCAAGATTCCCTTTACCGCATTTTCACAGGTGATAGACGGCGACCTTCTGGAGCGGATTGATACTGTGCCACGGAAAGAGAATTGGCAGGGAATCATGAAACCGCAGGGGATGGACGGCTACGGCCTGCACATCAATGTGCTGCAGGCAGACCTGAAGGCGCTGGGGATTACCGATTACGGTATGCCCATGGACGTTTCCCTGATGTGGGAGGACAGCATGATGAATCTGGCCTGTTATCCCAACGATGGGTACCTGCCGGTTGCGGATGTAATTCAAAAGGGGTCCTCCAAGAAGCCGACTATTTTTACGGTTAACGGGCTGGATGAGCGTAATAAGAGATGGACGCAGGCGAAGGATGTCTGGGTCAGCGGATTTACAAACAGTTCTTATAGAACCAATACTTTTGCGGTTACGCTTGATGAAGATGGCAAGATTACTGTCCCTGGCGGTAATGAAGTGAAAAAGAGCGATGAATATCCGGGCATCAAGTTTATAAATCTGATTGAGGAGCTGGATGCTGAAGGAGAATGGTATCTGGATCGTGAAACAGGATACCTCTATATAGTCGCACCTAAGGACTTCGGCACAGGGGACGAGCTTGTATTCAGCAATTACGGCGCGGACTTCATGCACATTAACGGTGCGAAGAACGTTGTTGTGCAGGGGATTCGTTTCGCCAATACCATGGCTAAGGCAGTTACTGTGAATGGCAGCGACAATGTGGTCATCGATGGCTGCGAGTTTACTGATATCGGCACACAGGCGGTGGGCATCTCTGGTTCCACGAATTGCGGCATCCAGAATTCCTCCATTCATGATATCGCAAGCCAGGCCATTGGCATCGTCTCGTGCGGCGATCGGACAACCTTGACACCGAGCAACTGTTTTGTGACGAACAACCTGATTGAGCTGGCCTGCCAGAAGGATGTAAGCAAATTCTGCGTGGATATCAATGGTTGTGTAGGCGTCACTGTGAGCCACAATGAGATTCATGACGTACCTGTCTGGGGAATCGTATACAACGAGTCCAATGATGTTCTCGTTGAGTATAATAATCTCTATAAAATCTGCCATAGCGGCGGCGATTGCGGTGCAATCTACTGCGGACGGAACTGGACGACGAGAGGGAATGTGGTTCGCTACAATTATATCCATGACTGCATCGGCACCGAGATGATGGGGGTCTATCTGGATGACCAGCACTCCTCCACAGAGGTTTACGGCAATGTCTTCCAAAAGATTCAGTATGCCTGCAGAATCGGCGGCGGCCGCGACAATAAATTTGTGAACAACCTTGTTGTGGATTGCATGTTTGCGCTTCTGACCGATAATAGAGGAGTTGACAATACTGAATGGTGTGGAGAGGGAGGCTATCTCTGGAATATGCTGATGCAAGTGCCCTATACAGAGGGCATCTGGGCAGAAAAGTATCCAGAGCTGGTCAATATCCTGAATGATGACCGGGAGCTGCCTAAGGGGAACATAATCAAAAATAACGTGCAGTACCTGTCGGGCGGAAGGATCCAGGAATATGGTGGATTATTGTCGAATGGGGCCGGGATGAATGAAGATGTCATCAAGTACGGAACCTTCGAGAACAATATTACCCTTGATGGAACCGGCTCTTTTGCCAACTATGCGCTGAACGACTTCACGGTGCTTGAGGGCAGCGAGCTCAAGACGAAGCTTCCGGAATTCGAAATCATTCCTTTCAAGGAAATTGGACGATATGGATATACCCTGGAAGACAATAGCAGCAAGACCAGCGAGGAGGGCGGGGTCAAGCAAGTCCTCAAAGGTATCATGATGCCTTTGAACTGAGAGGGCTTTGACAGTTCCTGTCCGCTGTGGACACACATGATTAGGGGAGACAGCAGAGCGCAGAGAGTATGCCGGAAAGGGCACGCTCTCTGCGTTCCCTAAAAAGACAAGGTGACCATTGGGCGAATCGATAATAGGGAGAGATTGTGCAATGAAAAAAATAAAAGTAATCTTAATTGGAGCGGGAAACCGGGGAAAGGGTTATACAAAGACCATGCTGAACATGCCGGACAAATACGAAGTGGTGGCGGTAGCCGAGCCCAACGAGAGTTTCCGCGAATTTATCCGGGAACGGCATGCCATTCCGCCTGAAATGTGCTTCGAGAGCTGGGAGCCGCTTCTGCAGCTGGGAAAGATTGCGGATCTGGCAATGATTACCACTATGGATCGGGATCATTACGCGCCCACGATGGCGGCCATCGCGCAGAAATACGACATCCTGCTGGAGAAGCCGGTGTCGTCTGTTCCGGAGGAATGCCGCCGGATTGCGCTGGCGGCCCAAGAGAATGGAGTTCGCATCGTGGTGTGCCATGTGCTTCGCTTCACGCGGCTGTTCCAGTGCCTGAAGCAGCTGGTGGACAGCGGCAGGGTGGGGCGGATTATCTCCGTCAATCATGAGGAATGCGTGGGCAACGTCCACCAGAGCCACAGCTTTGTGCGGGGGAACTGGGGCAACAGCACCCGCAGCTCCTGTATGCTGTTGCAGAAATCCTGTCATGACACGGACATTCTGCGATGGCTCATCGGAAAACCGTGTATTAAAGTACAGTCTTTCGGCGACCTTACTTATTTCAGGGAGGAGAACGCGCCTGCAGGTGCTCCCGAATACTGTATCGACGGCTGCCCGGAGGGGGATCATTGTCCTTATAACGCAGTGAAGCTCTACCTGGAGGACAAGGGGAGCGACTGGCGGGTTACAGCTACCCGTGTGGAAAATCCTTCCGATGAGCTGGTGGCGGAGGCGCTGCATACCAACCCGTTCGGGAAATGCATCTTCCGCTGCGACAACGACGTGGTGGACCACCAGACCGT
>OFGE01001892.1_pt1 | contig 16742 bp, 18 predicted proteins | sample 1521681 | NCBI WGS metagenome assembly OFGE01 (sample SAMEA3504093, study PRJEB24116) | mouse gut metagenome | biome: mouse gut; feature: mouse-associated habitat; material: faeces | place: Denmark | collected 2011 | reverse complement strand
AAGCCGCCCCCCAGCCCGGCGGGGGAGTCCATGAGCACAAAGTCGAAGCAGTCCTTGGCCTCGTCCACTACGGCGCGGAACCGTTCCCGGTCCAGGGCGTCGGGGGAGAGGGGGGCGGTGAGCAGAAACAGCCCCTTGATCTCAGGCTGTTCCGCCGCCGCCTCCAGCAGGGAGCAGCGGTAGTCCATCACGTCGGAGAAATCCATCACCGCCCGGTCGGACAGGCCCAGTACCAGATCCAGGTTGCGCAGGCCGATGTCCACGTCCACGCACAGCACCCGGCGGCCCAAAGCCGCCAGGCAGGACCCCACCCCCGCGGTGAGGGAGGTCTTGCCGGTGCCGCCCTTTCCAGATGTGACCATGACGGCGGTTCCCATGGGACGCCTCCTTCCGATACTCTCCAAAATCATACCACGAATTTGTGAAAATGGCAACAAAAAATCTGAAAATAATGAAAAAACCCCGCGGCCCCCGGCTGCGGGGCTTGGCCCGCAAAGATATGCGCTGAGTCTGTTGGTACAGCTTCTAAGAGCCTGTTTCATATCCCGAAGAATGCCGGGCCGGACGGGAGGTTTTAAACAGGCTCTAGGGCTTGTTTGAAAATTGTCAACACGCCCAATCGGCGGGCCTTTTTCCGCTGAGCCGCGTTGATTTGCCTTGAAATACACAAAGTATTTCTGCGCCAAATCGCCTTGCCCGGCGAAAAAATTCCTCGCCGCTGGGCATATTGCCAATTTTCAAACGGCGCCTAAAGGGGCGCCTTTTGCATTTTAGCCCACCGGCGCGGATAGTTCTCCGGGGTGGGGGCGGCCTTTTCCACCACCACCACCCGGTGGGTGACCTGGGTGTGGGGGACGGAGTAGTCAAACCGCGCCGCAACCTCCCCGCCCAGCAGGCGGATGGCGGGCAGGGCGGCGTCGATCTCGCCGCCGCAGTCCGGCCCCTTCATGGCCAAAAAGCGTCCGCCAACCTTGACGAAGGGCAGGCACAGCTCACATAGGAGCCGGAGGTCGGCCACCGCCCGGGCGGCGGCGAAGTCGAACCGCTCCCGGAGGGCGGGGCCGCGCCCCGCCTCCTCGGCCCGCTGGTGGACGGTCTCCAGCCCCTCCAGGCCCAGCCCGGCCCCCACCCCGTCCAGCCAGTCCAGCCGTTTGGCCAAACTGTCCAGCAGGGTGACGCCCAGGGAGGGGACGAGGATTTTCAGGGCCATCCCGGGGAAGCCCGCCCCGGTGCCCACGTCGATGAGGGTTTTGCCCGCGAAATCCGCGCAGCCCAGCAGGGCGGCGCAGTCCAGCATGTGGAGGGTGGCCACGTCCCGGGGCTGGGTGATGGCGGTGAGGTTCATCACCTGGTTTTTTTCCAGCAGCATTTCGCCGTACCGGGCCAGCAGGGCGGGGGCGTTGTCCGGGACGCGCCCGGCCAGCCCCAGCTCCCCCAGCCCGGCGCGGATGAACTCCTCCATACCTATCCCCCCAGGGCGGCCAGCAGGGCGGGCACGCCCAGCGACAGGCCGATGACGGCGCCGGCGGCGCACGCGGCCAGCACGGTTACCCCTCCTGCGGTCCCCCCGGCGGCGGTTTTGTTCCTCATGCGGTGGATCACCACCACCGCCAGGGCCACCGATACGGGCACTAGAAACAGGGGGAAGGTGCCGGGCAGCTGCCGCCCCCCGGTGAACAGGGTGAAGTTGAGGATAAACAGCAGCATGAGCATGTATACGACGCCCATCCAGGCGGCGGCCCGCTTTTCAAAGGAGGCAGGGGTGCCGTCGGGACAAGCTCCACATCCTCCGCTTCCGCCTTCCGGCGAGGGCTCATTCATTTGGCTGTCCCTCCCTTCCCCACGCGGACCGCTTTGCTGGGTCTGTGCGGGGGCCCCGCTGTGCTCCTGCTGGATAATTTCGTCAGCCATTGCCCTTCTCCTTTAAGAGATCCCGGATCTCAGTGAGTAATATCTCCTCGTTGGAGGGCCCAGGCGGGGGAGGGGACGCCTCCTCCTTTTTGCGGTGGAGCTTGTTCAGCCCCTTCAACAGGCAGAATACCACAAAGGCCATTACAAGGAAATTGAGCACGGAGGTGAGGAAGCTGCCCAGCAGCAGCTCGCCCCCGCCGGGCAGGCGGAAGGAGAGGGATGCGGCCAGAGCCGTCCCGTCCCCGGCGAACATCCCCAGAATAGGGTTGATGATGCAGTCAATGAGGGAGGTGATGATGCCGTTGAATGCCCCGCCGATGATGACGCCCACCGCCATATCCATCACGTTCCCCCGGGCGATGAACTGCTTGAACTCGCCGAAAAACGTTTTCATAGGTGCGCCTTCCCTTACAGCTCGGGATCAAAATCGGCCTCGCCGGCCTCCTCCTCGGTGGTGATGGCGGCCTCGTGCTCGGCAATGGCCGCTTCCTCCGCGGCGATGGCGGCGGCATCCGGGTCGTCGTCGGCAAAGAGGACGGCCTCCTCGGGGTTGTCGGTGAACAGGCCGTCCTCCTCATCCGGGCCAAAGGACAGGAATTTGAGGGTGATATCCTTTTGGCCGTCTGCGCCGGTTTTTTTGGTAAACTTCCAGAACAGGGCCTTCACGGTCATGGAGCCGGTCTCCTTGTCCTCGTCGACGTGGTAGGGGATGAGCGTGGCGGCCAGAGCGGTGAGGCCCAGGGCTTTCCAGAATTTTTTCATAGCGAATTCTCCTTAATATAAAATGGGGGATGTGCCGGGTCCCGCGCGGGCCCGGCGCAGCGGGTCGCGTGGGAAGAAGAGGGGCAGCGGAGCGGGGGAGCTTTCCCCAAAGGGGGGAGCGAACGGGCGCAGCTTGCACTGAGCGTTTCACGTGAAACGCTCAGTGCTTGGGAACCAGCGCCTCCATGCCGCCCATGTAAGGCCGCAGCACGGCGGGCACCTTCACCGACCCGTCGGCCTGGAGGTTGTTTTCCAGCAGGGCGATGAGCATACGGGGGGGTGCGGCCACGGTGTTGTTCAGGGTGTGGGGCAGGTAGGCGCCGTTTTCCCCCTTCACCCGCATTTTCAGGCGGCGGGCCTGGGCGTCCCCCAGGTTGGAGCAGGAGCACACCTCAAAATATTTCTTCTGCCGGGGGGACCACGCCTCAATGTCGCAGGACTTCACCTTCAAATCGGCTAGGTCGCCGGAGCAGCACTCCAGCTGGCGTACCGGGATGTCCATGGAGCGGAACAGCTCCACGCTGTACCGCCACATCTTCTCGTACCAGTCCATGGAGTCCTCGGGTTTGCACACCACGATCATCTCCTGCTTCTCAAACTGGTGGATGCGGTACACGCCCCGCTCCTCGATGCCGTGGGAGCCCTTTTCCTTGCGGAAGCAGGGGGAGTAGGAGGTGAGGGTCTGGGGCAGCTTATCCTCGGGGATGATCTGGTCGATGAACTTGCCGATCATGGAGTGCTCGGAGGTGCCGATGAGGTACAGGTCCTCCCCCTCGATCTTGTACATCATGGCGTCCATGTCGGTCTGGGACATAACGCCCTCCACCACATTGCCGTGGATCATGAAGGGGGGGACGCAGAAGGTGAAGCCCTTGCCGATCATGAAGTCCCGGGCGTAGGCCAGCACCGCCTCGTGGAGCCGGGCGATATCCCCCATCAGGTAGTAGAAGCCCGCGCCGGACACCCGGCCCGCCGCGTCCATGTCCACCCCGTCGAAGCGCTCCATAATATCGGTGTGGTAGGGGATATCAAACTCCGGGACGATGGGCTCGCCGAACTTCTCCACCTCCACGTTCTCGCTGTCGTCCTTCCCGATGGGGACGGAGGGGTCGATGATGTTGGGGATCTGGAGCATGATCCTGCGGATCTCCGCGGCCAGCTCGGTTTCCTGCTGCTCCAGCTGGGCCAGCCGGTCGGCGTTGGCCTTCACCTGGGCCTTGGCGGCCTCCGCCTCCTCCAGCTTGGAGGGGTCCTTCTTGGCCTGCCCCATGAGCATCCCCACCTGTTTAGACAGGGTGTTCCGGGCGGCGCGGAGGCTGTTGGCCTCGGTCATGGCGTCCCGGTTGCGGCGGTCCAGCTCGATCACCTGGTCCACCAGGGGGATCTTCTCCTCCTGGAATTTCTTTTTGATGTTTTCTTTGACCGCTTCCGGATTGTCCCGGATGAATTTAATGTCTAACATGATTGAATCATTCCTTTATCCGTATAGTATCATTTGCGCCGGCAGCTTAAAGGGCAGGTTGTACAAGATATCAGGTTTTGCACCGTCTGGGCCAAACCCTTCATGCAGGTTTCCGTCCTTGTCCACGGTCAGCCAACTGCTTTCCACCAGGTCATCCTTCGCGTTTTGGAGTTGCTCCAGGGCAAAACTGCCTGCCTGTGCCAAATCGGTGTCAGGAGATGCCAAAACAGTGTTGGACAGGTACTGGGAGGCGGCCTGGCCGTTTTCCTGGACAAAGTGTGCCTCCAGCACGCACCAGAGGATGGACAGCTTGGCGGCGTCCCTGTTCTGGCTGGGGTCCCAGCGGTCGGTGAAGTAGATATCGGTGCCGCCGTCCCGAAAATGGTCCAGCTGTTGCAGGTAGCCCCGGTCAATCAGCTCCTGCCGGGTGGCGTCGTACTGCTCCAGCAGGGCGGGGTTGAGCGCAATCTGCTCCTCCCACGTGCCGCGCCAAAATTCTGTGGAAAACGCGACCTCAGCAGCGGCCAGAAAGTAGTCCCCCCGGGCCATGAACTGCTGGAGATACCACAGGGAATATAGGGCCCGCCGCTCGATCCGCTGGCCGTGGGCATCGTCCAAAGCGGCCGTGAGCTGTCTGACCTCTTCAGACTTTTGATCGGCCCAGGCGGCCAACCGGTTCCTCTCGTTGACGAGGGACAGGTTTTCCTCCCGCAGCTGATCCATAGCCGTCACGGCCCCCACCGCCTCCTCCAGCGACGCCAGCCGGGCCCGCACCCCGGAGAGCTGGAACAGGCACGCCGTCAGCGCCGCCGCCACCACCGCCAGCAGCAGGCACAGCCAGGGCAGCAGGGCCGCCTCCCGGCTGGGGGCCTCCGGGGGCGGGGCAAACTTGGGCGGACAGGGCGTGGGGGCAGGCCGTTCCTTGGAGCGGTTCCATATCTCGTCTAAAATGTCCGCCGGTCTTTTTTCTTCGTCCATGGGCGTGCCCCTTTCTCCGTTTCACGTGAAACGCGGCGTCGCAAGCTCCATATCTCTCGCTTCCGCCTGGGGACGCAAGCTCACTCATTTCGCTGCTCCGCCGTTTCCCACGAAAACCGCCCGCTGCGCGAGCTGGGCTTTCGTGGGGGCCCCATTCTAAGGAGTTTGCTCCTATCCGGCCCAGTCCTCGTCCAGCGCACCGCGCCGGATGAGTTCCTCCACCAGTGCGTCAAAGCGGGGCCGCAGGAACAACCCCTCCGGGTTGTAGTACCCCATCTCCGCATCGTAGTCCCCTATGGTGTCCACAAAGTATTGGTACTCGATGTCGGTCAGTTCTGCTGCCGCGCCATCATAGTCCTTGTCTGACAGTTTGACCTCGGCGGCGTACAGCCCCTCTAAAATAGAGGCATAACCCACGTACTTGTTATAGCCGTCTTTTAAGTGTTCATAGTCGGCGATGGCTGTGTCCCGCTCCTCCTCTACCTTGATCTGGGCGTCGGCGGCGGCCTGGAGAGCGGCGTTCAGCTCTTCCCGCTCCTTCTCCAGCCCCTTGATCTCCTCCATCAGCTCCTCCCGGGAGAGATCCATGGTGGAGCGCAGCTCGCTGATGGCGGTCTCATTGTTGCGCCGCTGGACGAAGTAGGCCAGCAGCAGCATCAAAAACGCCGCCCCGAACAGCACCACCAGGTAGACATAGAAGGAGGAGCGCTTGTTTTTCCCCAGGGCCTCCCCAGGGCCGTCCGGCGTTTCACGTGAAACGGTTGGGGCGTTGGGCTGCCCCTCCGGGGGCGTTTCACGTGAAACGTTTGTTCTTATTTAGAAGAGTGGCATATTTCAGCTGTTGTAGGTATACTGTGTTTGTAATCGCTTTTAAATTGGAGGGATCAATGTTGAATAAAGAAATCAAAGGGGCATTAATTGTTTCTTGCCAAGCGTTGGCAGACGAACCGTTGCATAGTTCTTTTATCATGTCCAAGATGGCTTTGGCCGCTAAACAAGGAGGGGCTAAAGGTATTCGAGCAAATTCTGTGGTAGACATTCGAGCAATCCGGAAAGAGGTTGATTTACCAATCATTGGGATTATTAAACGAGATTATCCTGACGCAGAAATATATATTACCGCAACTATGCGTGAGGTAGATGAATTAATGGCTGTTCAGCCAGAAATTATCGCTCTCGATGCAACCCATTCGAAACGACCAAATGGCGAAACGTTAGCCACATTTTTCAAAAAAATAAAAGAAAAGTATCCTAACCAAGAATGGATGGCGGATTGTTCCACGCTGGAAGAGATGATTGAAGCAGCGGAGTTAGGTTTTGATTATATTGGTACAACGTTAGTCGGCTATACGCTGCAAAGTGAAAATCAGCGGATTGAACAAAATGATTTTGAACTGTTAAGAGAAGCAAAGAAGCATTTTACTACACCAATTATTGCAGAAGGAATGATTGATACGCCAGCAAAAGTCCAACGTGTTCTGGAGCTAGGTGCTTATAGCGTGGTGGTGGGATCTGTTATTACACGACCGCAAAAAATTACTGAAAAATTTGTGGAAGCTACGAAAATAAAACAGAATCAAGCATAAACTAAATACACTATCGATACACTCGTTATTTTTTGATCAATACACTTCGATACGGTCGCTTTTTTTCTAGAGAAAGTTGAATCTTTCAATAATAAAAAGGGATACACTCCATTTGGCATAGTCCTTGCTGATAATAAATCAGTGTATAAAGCGCTATCATTTTATAGGAGGGGTTTTATGAAGGGTTTATCAAAAAAGAAACGGGTGTCTACTTGGTTAGCGTTAGGAATCACCGTAGTCAGCTGTTTTCCGTTAAGCGGGGAAGTGCAAGCAAGTGTTGAAAAAACAAAAGTTGATGAATTTGCAAATGTTTTAGATGTGAGTGCATCACCAACCGAACGGACGAATGGCGTATACGATACCAATTATTTTAATAATTTTTCTGATTTAGGTGCATGGCTACTATTTACCTGAAAAAAGCAATAAAGAGCTACTGGGTGGTTTTGCGGGGCCATTGATTATTGCGGAAGAATATCCAGTAAACTTGGCGGCAAGTTTAAACAAATTAACGGTCAAAAATAAAAAAACGGGAGAAACCTATGATTTAAGCCAAAGCAACCGCATGGACCTGTCTTATTATCCTGGGCGCCTAGAGCAAACCTATGAATTAGACGATCTAACGATTCATTTAGCTTTAATTTTTGTCAGCAATCGAACGGCGCTTATCCAAACGACACTTGAAAACACTGGTGAAGAGCCCTTGTCACTTGAAGCAAGCTGGACAGGTGCGGTCTTTGACAAAATTCAAGAGGGAACGGAAACCTTAGATATTGGCACTCGTTTAACTGCTAAAGACAATGACATTCAAGTGAATTTTGGTGAAGTCAGAGAAACGTGGAATTATTTTGCTACGAAAGACACAAAATATACGATTCATCATGCGGATAAAGTTTCAACAAAAATTGATAATCGGAATTATACAGCAACCGCTGAACCAATTGAATTGAAGCCTAAACAAACGTACAACACCTATACGACAGAAAGCTATACTTTTACAAAAGAAGAAGAGGCAAAGGAACAACAACAAGCACCCGAATATACCAAAAATGCGGCGCGCTATTTCAAAGAGAACAAGCAAAGATGGCAAGGATATCTAGATAAAACGTTTGATCAAAAGAAAACAGCAGAATTTCCTGAATATCAAAATGCGCTAGTCAAATCGATTGAAACGATTAATACCAATTGGCGAAGCGCGGCAGGTGCCTTTAAGCATGACGGGATTGTTCCGTCCATGTCTTATAAATGGTTTATTGGTATGTGGGCTTGGGATTCGTGGAAAGCGGATGTAGCAACGGCTGATTTTAATCCCGAGTTAGCTAAAAATAATATGCGGGCCTTGTTTGATTATCAAATTCAAAAAGATGATACCGTACGTCCACAAGATGCAGGAGCGATCATTGATGCTGTCTTTTACAATCAAGACAGTGCGCGTGGTGGTGAAGGTGGCAACTGGAATGAACGAAATTCTAAACCACCATTGGCTGCATGGGCAGTTTGGCATATTTATCAAGAAACCAAAGATAAGGAATTTTTAAAAGAAATGTATCCCAAACTTGTGGTTTATCATAATTGGTGGTATACCAACAGAGACCACAATAAAAATGGGATAGCAGAATATGGAAGCATGGTCAGTGATGCTCACTGGCAAAAAGACGACAAGGATCAAATCATTAAAGATAAAAATGGCCAACCTAAAGTGGATGATGATGCTGTTATTGAAGCAGCCGCGTGGGAAAGTGGCATGGATAACGCTACACGGTTTGACAAAGAAGGTGTGGGCAAAGGCGACGTGGGAGTTAAAGTTTTTGAAAACAAAAATAAAGGAAAAGTAGTGGGGTATTCGATTAATCAAGAATCAGTGGATTTGAATGCGTATCTCTACGCTGAAAATGGCTATTTAGCTTCGATAGCAGAAGAACTAGGCAAAAAAGAGGACTATAAGAACTATCAAAAAGAAGCGAAGAAACTAAAAAAATATATTCAAGAAAATATGTTTGATGAAAAAACAGGCTTCTTCTATGACTTACAAATAAATGAAGACGGCTCGAAAACAAAATTGTTAGTCAATCGTGGCAAAGGAACAGAAGGCTGGTTGCCGCTCTGGGCAAAAGTAGCGACCAAAGAACAGGCGGCGGCAGTTAAGAAAAACATGATGAATCAAGAAATGTTCAATACCTTTATGCCATTCCCAACGGCATCCAAAGACAATGAAAAATTTGCTGCAACGAAATATTGGCGGGGACCAGTTTGGCTTGATCAAGCCTTGTTTGGTGTAGAAGCTCTTCAAAACTATGACTATACAAAAGAAGCAAAAGAAATGACACAAAAACTCTTCTTACATGCCGAAGGATTGATGGGAGAAGGACCTATTCATGAAAATTATGATCCACTAACAGGGAAGGGCCTAAGTACGAAAAACTTTAGTTGGTCAGCGGCAGCATACTATTTACTGTATAAAAACACCTTATTAAGTAATAATCCCACAACGCAAACCGCTTTTGAAATAAAATAGAAAAACAGCTCTTGAGAAAATATCTCTCAAGAGCTATTTTTTTCTTCACTTGCTACAATCTGTTTCCCTCTGATTTAATTAAATGTAATTTATTTGTTTAAATAAATATATTTCAAATAATTAAATAAAATATCTAAAAATAAACGATATGTACTTTTATTAAAAATGTTATTTAATAAAAATGAAATAGATATTAAATGGAATTGATTGTACAATGGTTAGTGAAGAGTGGGTTTAACGGAACCGAGTAATAAGAAATAAACTAATATTGAAACCAAACATTGCGACACCTCCTGCTCTAAGTTATGTTGAATTTCATTATAAGACAGATATCTTAGTTTCTTCAAGAACGAATTAGAAAAGTTTTTTTTAATTTGTTGACGTCTAACAATTATAATGTGCAAAAAAATAATTCAAACAAATATATTATTTGATTATTTGGTAATATTAAAGTTCGTAAAAATAATTTTTTATAAAATGTTATATTTTAGTTAATAAAAAAATAATACTTAATATTAACTTATTAATAGAAAGGAGCATATTATGGATGTGTTAGAGGCATTAAAGTATTTTAGAAAAAAGAAAAAAATTGCTCAGAAAGATGTTTTACCAAAAAAAGGGAAACAAACCTATCGAAGAATCGAAATTGGTGAAGCCAAGCTAAGTTACGAGGATTTAATGACAGCATTACAGTCACTGGGGATTACCTTTAATGAATTTTTTCATATGGTCTCTGAAACAAGAAGTACGGCTTCATCTAAAATTATGCATCAAATTGAATGTTGTCAAATGGGGTTGAACAATACAAGTGAAAAAAAGAACCTGATTCATTACTTTTATCAATTAGAGCGCAATCCCCACAAAAACGCAGTAGAGATGTCTATTTATACAGATATTAAGCTAACTTTCAGTAATGATTGGGAGGAAATTCCAGAATTTGATGAAACCGATCGAATGGCAATTCTCGCACTTATCTCTAGCAAAAGCTACTATACATATTACGATTATCAAATGGTGACTAATACAGGGGCGTTATTTTCTGAAAACGAAGTCCTTCAGATTCTTGAGCAGATGTTTCCTGTCAAAGATGCTGAATTACGTGATACCCAAACATTAAATGTCGCCTATGGTTTTTACCTAAATATCATTACAGCGCAACTTTATAAGAAAAATTATGCGAAAGCCCGGGAATATTTAGCGCTAATGAGTGTTACCACGATTCCTGCTGAAATCTACTATATTCATTTTAACTTACGTTACTTAAAAAATCTTACGTATTATCTGTACACTGGCAAAATGAGATATTATAAAGAAGTAATCGCCGTTATTGATATGATTGAAAGTTTTGGGGATGCACGTTTGGCGGAAGGCATGAAAAAAGAAATGCTTCAGCTGACGGCTGGTCGGACATTTAATTTAGATTATGGACAATTTCCTGTGAATATTGTCACTGAAAAATAAAAAGCACCCCCCGCAAGGTCAAACTTGCGGGGGGTGCTGATGTTAAACAATAATGTTATCTCTAATCATATCTAAATCTTTAATCAAAATTTTGCGGTTACGTAGTTCAATTGCCCCTAACTCTTTTAGTTGCTGCATCATCCGGTTAACGCTACTAGCAGAAGTTATCCCACAAAAATGCGCAATTTCTTCATTGGTCACCACGAAATCGATTAAAATACCTTCCTCTGTTTCTACGCCAAATGAATCGTACATTTCATAGATTTGTGTACAAACGGCCCCAAATTTGCCATTCATCAACATTTGCTGCATCTTTTTCATGGAATGCATTAAACGGTCCCGATAGTATTCTTTGACATACATTTGCAAGTCTTTACTATTATTGATATCCCGCCAAAATTGAACACGGTCGATTTGGTAAAGTTCTGCTTGTGGAGATTCGATGCGAATATTAAAAGGTGCATCAATAAATTCTGAATATTCATCACGTAGCAATGAAACAATTTCCAAATTGTTGATATAACGTAAATTAAATTCACGACCGTCTTTGGAGATAACGCTAGTTTTGATGATGCCACTTTTTAAAATATAGGCATAACGATCTTGCAGTCCTTCATAAGTTAAATAATTTTTCTTCTTTTTTACAACGACTCGAAAGGAATGTTCATCTAAGTAGTCTTGTAAAACATTTCTCATTGGCGGTAACTCCTCAATTATCTCTAAATATTTTTGTTTTTGCCTGTTGGGCTTCTTTCTTATTTAAGCGAATTGGACATCATATGTCAATAACAAATGTTGATAAAAAAGGTCAATTAAACGCTATTTTGAAAAATAAAATCAGCTTTTAGATAATTTTGCCAAAAATTTCGCTTAATGAGTATTAAAAATATTTTTTTATTTTATGTGCTCAAATATTTTTCAAAAAGAAAAAATTGTATTAAGGTAATAGTAGAAAGGGAGGAGATTTAATGACAGAACCAAACTTAAAAGACCCAAGAAAGTTATTTTATAGTGATGGATTTCCGCAACAAGATCAAGAAACTCCCGCATTACAGGACAAAATGGTCCCTAAACCAGATTGTGGGGAAGACAGCTATGTCGGAAATCACAAATTAGAAAATCGTCGGGTATTAATTACAGGCGGTGATTCTGGGATTGGACGAGCTGCGGCGATTGCTTTTGCTCGTGAAGGCGCAGATATCGCCTTACATTTTTTCCCAGGTGAAGAAAAAGACGCCGAAGAAGTGGCGCACTATATACGAGAAGCTGGCCGAAAAGTCGTTCTTTTGCCAGCAGATTTAAGAGATAAACAGGCACCTGAAGAATTGGTTGCACAAGCTCATGAAGCATTAGGCGGCTTGGATACCCTCGTTTTAAATGCAGCCCAACAAATTTCCTGTGCCGCTATTGAAGAATTACCAATGGAACAAGTGATAGACACTTTCCATGTCAATATTATTGCGATGTTTGGCATTGTCAAAGCAGCAGTGCCTCACTTGCCTGCCGGAAGTAGTATTGTGACAACGACTTCCGTCCAAGCCTTTAATCCCAGTGAGCATTTGTTGGATTATGCAGCAACGAAGGCATCAATTGCCAACTTTACCGTTGGTTTAGCAAAACAACTGGCACCAAAAGGCATTCGGGTAAATGGCGTGGCTCCAGGACCAATCTGGACACCGTTACAGTTAGATCATGGACAACCAATTGAAGAGTTGCCAGAATTTGGGCAACATTCTTTACTGGAACGTGCGGGTCAGCCTGCTGAATTAGCCCCTGTTTATGTTTTCTTGGCGTCCAATGATGCAAGTTATGTTACGGCTCAAGTTTATGGCGTAACTGGTGGAGAAGCAATTAATCTTTAGGAGGGATGTTCCGTGAATAAAGTTGTTAAAATACTTTTGCTTCTAGGTTCACTGATTTTAATGGCATTATTTGGCGCGGTGGCCATCACCACTTGGTCAGCCGATACAGCTTGGCAACCACCAGATAATGTCCAATGGTTCTTGCAAGACAACGAGTACGCACGTCAAGCAATCTTTTGGGTAGCGCTGGTTTTACTAGGAATTATGCTCTTTCTCTTTTTATTCATTCTTTTATTCCCAAGAAGAAAAGGCACGTTTGAATTAAAAGAAGAGCAAGGAAAGTTAGTGTTACACCGTAAAGCCATCGAAGGATTTGTACGCTCTAGCTTGCAAGACAGTGACTTTCTGGAAGCACCAACCATTCGTGTAAAGGCGACAAAACGGCGCATTAAGGTCAATGTTAAAGGCACACTGAAACGAACGGCAGATTTAATTGGGCAAACAGAAGCTTGGTCAAAAACAATGGAAGAACGGCTTGCTCGTTTGGTGGGAACTGGTCACAAGATTACGATTGATGTTCATTTTGAAGATATTCAATCAATGAAACGACCACAACAACAGCAAACACAAGCACGTGTGGAGTAGGAGGGATGTACAATGGTTGAATGGATAAAACAATATGCCGTTCCGTTAATTGGTGGCCTAGTCGGCTTGGTTTTTGCAATCTTGTTTCTGTCAATCGGCTTCTTTAAAACATTGTTAGTGGTACTCCTGACAGGACTAGGTATTTGGCTAGGTTTGTATTTGGAACAGACAGGCATTGTCAAAAATTATTTTCATCATAAATAGGAGGTTTTGGCTATGGAAAATGCAAATGTATCGATTGTTAAAGGTGAGTTGACGTTTGAGGATAAAGTAATCCAAAAAATTATTGGCATTGCTTTGGAAGAAGTCGACGGTTTGTTAACTGTGGACGGTGGTTTTTTCTCGAATTTACGAGATAAAATGATTAACAGTGAAGATGTTACAACAGGCATTCACACCGAGGTCGGCAAAAAACAAGTCGCAGTGGATATGGACATTGTAGCCGAATACGGGAAAGATATCGAGACCATTTATGATCAAATGAAAGAGGTTATTACTCGCGAAGTCCAACAAATGACTCACTTGGAAGTAATCGAAGTCAATGTCAACGTAGTAGATATCAAAACACAAGCAGAGTACCAAGAAGAAAGTGAAACGGTCCAAGATAAACTTGGCAACGCCGCTGAAGCGACAGGTAGTTTTATGTCAAAACAAACCAACAAAGCCAAACATGCGGTAACTAAAGGCAAGACAAAAGTCAAAGAAAACACGGCACCTCGTGTTCAATAATTGGTTATTATTTTATTAAAAATAAAGCAATAATAGAAGAAACTAGGAGGAATGAACCATGAGTAACGAAAAATTCAATAATGTACCAAAACCAGCAGGAAACGGACCACACACACCAGAAGATCATGCAATCAAAGGTGAATTAACATTTGAAGATAAAGTCGTTCAAAAAATTATCGGTTTAGCCTTAGAAAATGTCGATGGTCTATTAACAGTCGATGGCGGCTTTTTCTCAAATATTGCTGAAAAATTAGTAAACACAGATAACGTCACAGCGGGTATTGATACCGAAGTTGGTAAAAAACAAGTCGCTGTTGATATGGATATCGTGGTAGAATACGGCAAAGATATTCAAGACATTTACGAAAAAATGAAAGAATTAATCAGTTGTGAAGTGAAAAAAATGACCCACTTAGATGTGATTGAAGTGAATGTTAACGTAGTTGATATCAAATCAAAAGAAGAATACGAAGAAGATAGCGAAACGGTTCAAGATAAAGTCACAGGCGCTGCCAAAAGTACCGGTGAATTTGCTTCTGAACAAACAGAAAAAGCAAAAAAAGCTGTGAATAAAGGAACAGAACAAGTCAAAGAAAATATGGAACCACGTGTAGAATAAACAGTTAAAGGGAGGAAACAATCATGGGCTTTATTTGGGCATTAATTGTCGGCGGGGTCATTGGGGCAATCGCTGGAGCAATTACTAAAAAAGGATCATCGATGGGCATTATTGCCAATATCATTGCAGGGTTAGTTGGTTCAACAATTGGTCAAGCCATTTTAGGCACATGGGGACCAAGCTTAGCTGGGATGGCTATTGTGCCATCGATTATCGGGGCAGTGATTTTAGTTGCCATCGTTTCATGGATTTTAGGACGAAAATAGAGAAAGTTTAAAAAAATAGGACATAAGTCGTTTCGGCTTATGTCCTATTTTTCTTTTTCTATGTATGAGGAAGTTTCGTATGAAAAGTAAATTTTGAGCAATTAGCCAAGAGCTTATTTTAATTAAAATCATTAGTCATTTTGGCTTTTCAACAAAAATCAACAACATTTGTTGAAGTTATTTGTAGATAACGTTTATCATTCACAAATTTACATTTTTTTGTAACGGATATCTCGTATAGTAATAACTGCAAATGAATTTCAGAAAATTTTTTGATAAGTCATCAAAGTGAGGGGATAGCGGTCTTTTATTGAAAAATAGCAACACAAAATAAACAGAACAAAAGAGAGAGGAATTCAAAGAATTATGACAGAACAAACACCAACAAAGCTTTTGAATAAAGGCTTTATCAGTATTACAGTGATTAATTTCATTGTCTATCTTGTTTATTATTTATTAATGGTTATTATTGCGGTGATTGCGCAAGATAGCTTACACGCTACTTTAGGTCAAGCGGGTTTGGCCTCAGGAATTTACATCATCGGGACATTGCTTGCACGACTTTTCATGGGGAAACTCCTTGAACTGATTGGGCGCAAACAAGTCTTACGTTATGGGGCTTTGTTTTATCTTTTAACGACTGTTGCGTATATGTATATGCCAAGTATGGGCATTCTTTATCTGGTCCGTTTTTTAAATGGGTTTGGTTACGGAACCGTTTCGACAGCGACCAACGCAATTGTTACCGCCTATATCCCTAAAAACAAAAAAGGGGAAGGGATCAATTATTATGGTTTGAGTACTAGTTTAGCAGCCGGCATTGGGCCATTTATTGGGATGTTATTGTTAAATGTTTCCAACTTCCATGTCATTATTAACTTTTCAATTATTTTAATTTTGTTAACAACCATTGCTTGCTTCATTTTCCCAGTGAAAAATATTGAGTTAACACCTGAACATCGTGAAGCTTTATCTAAATGGAATTTTGATAGTTTTGTTGAAAAGAAAGTTTTATTTATTACATTTATCGCCTTTTTAATGGGTCTTGCTTATTCAAGTGTCTTATCTTTCTTATCTTCTTATGTCAAAGTAATCGATTTAGTTGACGTCAGCACCTTCTTCTTTATCGTCTATGCGGTCGTGATTACCTTAACACGTCCATCGACAGGTCGGATTTTCGATGTCAAAGGTGAACGCTACGTCATGTATCCGAGCTACATTTTCTTAACACTAGGCTTATTCTTATTAAGTATGACTACGTCTGGTTGGATGTTATTAGTTTCAGGTGGGTTAATTGGCTTAGGTTATGGTACTTTCATGTCAAATGGCCAAGCGGTTTGTCTTCAAGAAAGCCCAAGTCCTCACCGTATCGGGATTGCTTTATCGACTTATTTCATCGGTTTAGACCTTGGATTAGGGGTTGGTCCGTACGTTTTAGGTGAATTACGTAACTTTATGTCATTCCAACAAATGTACTTCTTAGCAGGCTGTATCCCAATCGTTTGTACCATTTTATATATGGTCTTCCACAAAGCTAAAAATGATGCCAAAGATTTGTCTCTTGAAACGATTGAAGAGATTGAACACGGCTCAGAACTATAAATGGACAAGGAGTGATTTCAATGCCTAACGATGAACGGATTTTAAACGTTTTACAACAAACACTAACGGAAATTCAACGCATGAACACGCGTTTAGCTAAAATTGAAACAGAGTTAGCCGATGTCGATCAACATCACGCGACTTTGGATCATTACTTGCAAGAGCTAGAATTGGTGACAGAAAATAACAACGTCATGTAAAGTGAGTAGTTAGTAAATGAATGTTCTACGTTTCGGTATCACTAGAGTGGAACATTGAAAATTTTCGTAAAAAACGTCAAAAGGTAGCAGTTTTTCTGCTACCTTTTGGCGTTTTTTGTAATTTTTATCACTTAAAATGTTTCACGTGAAAACTTTTAAAAGTGGCGTGGACTTTGTTTGGTAACAATTTGTGTATTTAAATTTTCT
>OFGE01001888.1_pt1 | contig 16778 bp, 19 predicted proteins | sample 1521681 | NCBI WGS metagenome assembly OFGE01 (sample SAMEA3504093, study PRJEB24116) | mouse gut metagenome | biome: mouse gut; feature: mouse-associated habitat; material: faeces | place: Denmark | collected 2011 | reverse complement strand
CCGGGCAGGACCTGCGGGAAATGTGAATTCTGCAGGCAGGGTAAATACAACCTGTGCCGGGATGTGGAATTTTTTGCAACGCCGCCGATTGACGGGGTGTTTCAGGAATACGTCGTACATGAGGCAGCACTCTGCTTTAAGCTGCCGGACAATGTAAGCACGCTGGAGGGGGCGCTGATCGAGCCTCTGGCAGTCGGCTTCCATGCCGCGAAGCAGGGAGGCGCGCAGGCAGGTCAGACGGCAGTTGTGTTTGGAGCGGGCTGTATCGGTCTGGTATCCATGATGGCGCTGAAGGCGTGCGGTGTATCCAGGGTCTATGTGGTGGATATCATGGAGAAGCGTCTTGAGAAGGCGTTAGAACTCGGTGCGGACGGCGTGATCAATGGAAGAGAAGTGGATATCATAGAGAAGGCAAAGGAACTGACCGGCGGGGAGGGCTTTGACCTTGCTATTGAGACCGCAGGTACAGAGATTACCACCAACCAGGCGATCCAGACAGTACGCAAGGGATCCAATATTGTGTTGGTAGGTTACGGCAAGTCAGGTATGATGAATATGATGATGAGCCTTGCATTAGATAAGGAGATCACTTTCAAGACCGTATTCCGTTACCGCCATATCTATCCGATGGCGATCGAAGCGGTAGAACAGGGGAAGGTGAACCTGAAAGGGATCGCGACACATATCTTTGATTTTGACGATATCCAGACTGCGATGGACAGGAGTGTCAATGAGAAGGCGGAGATTGTGAAAGCTGTGGTGAAGATCGCCAAGTAGATCATGCCGGTGTAAAATGCATGAAGAAGGAGTGAAGTAATCTTGCAGATCATGGGGATCGACATAGGGACGACGACCATCAGCATTGTTCTGTTGGATCCAAAAAGCGGCGGATTGACAGCGTCCGAGACCGTGAGCCATCAGTCCTTTCTTACAGGGCGGATTCCCGAAGAGAAGATACAGGATCCGGAGAGGATCTGGAGGATCACGAAGGAGAAGATGGATTCGCTGATCCATACCTACGGGCTGCCTGCCGGGATCGGCATTACCGGCCAGATGCACGGAATGCTCTATGTGGATGGAGGCGGCAATGCGGTGAGCCCGCTGTACACGTGGCAGGACGCCTGTGGGAATATTCCCCTTGTTATGGAGCGGGATGCTTGTGGGAATATTCCATCCGGTCCGGATCAGGATGCAGGCGGGGACGGCTTCTTCGAAAGAGGAAAGAGCAGCGCCGGCATCCTGCGTGAGAAGGCAGGCGCGTCTGCGGCAGGGTATGGCATAGCGACGCACTATTATCTTCAGGCGGTGAAAAGGATACCGAAAGAGGCAAGGAAGATGACTACCATCAGTGATCATATCGCTATGAAGCTGTGCGGCAATACGCAGCCTGTGATCGGCGCGGATATGGCGGCGAGCTGGGGATGCTTTGACCTGAAAAGGAAGGCGTTCCGGTATGATGCGCTGGAGAATGCAGGAATGGAAGTCTCTTATCTGCCGGAGGTCAGGAAGGAGCATTTTATCGCCGGAAGAACGCAGGACGGTATTCCTGTTATGGCGGCGATCGGAGATAATCAGGCGAGCTTCTTCGGGGCGGTTGACAGCCTCTTTGATACGGTTCTGATCAACGTGGGAACCGGGAGCCAGGTATCCTTTGCTTCGGAGGATTTTGTGTCCTGTGAAGGTTCGATCGAGCTTCGGCCGTTTACAGAGAGCGGCTATCTACTTGCAGGTTCACCGCTGTGCGGCGGAAGGGCTTATGCGATGCTTGAGCAGTTTTATAGGGAGATATCCGGCGGCAGGAGTTATTACGATGTCATGTATGAGCAGGCGCAGGAGTTTGTCAGGCAGTATGGCGCAAAAGCAGCGTGGAGGGTTACGACGGCGTTCTCCGGAACCAGGGACAACCCGGACGAGCGAGGGAGCATCACAGGGATCGGAGTGGAGAATTTCCGTCCTGGAGCCATGACCGTGGGCGTGATCAGGGGAATTCTTGAAGAGCTGTACCTGCAGTATGCGAAGATGTGTGAGCTGACAGGAAAGAAGGCGGCGAGACTGGTGGGTTCGGGCAATGGACTGCGCCGGAATCCGCTGATGCAGGCGATGGCAGAGGAGATGTTCGGATTAGATCTCAAGGTGCCGGAGTATCAGGAGGAAGCGGCGTGCGGCGCGGCGCTCTGTATGGCAAAACTTTTGGATTAAGGATAAAATAACAGCATCCGAGAAGAGGAGGCTGTTATTTTTGTTGTCTCTTTTTTGTTGTGCTTCTTAATGAACAAAAAAATATGAAAAAATTATAAAAATATGTTGAAATAAAACAGCACATGTGTTAATATATAAGCAATTTAATAAAGACTTAATTAAATACATTAAGAAAGTGAATAATAAAAAGAAAGGAGCATCGTAACGGCCGTTAGAAACCTATGATATCAAGCAAAAATTTGTGCAAGATAGATAAAAACACTTATGGGATTTTGTTTGATATTACATCTTGTGAATAAGGAAAGAAAGATATATAATACAAATAACTTTTATGAAACGATTTTATAAAATACATATATAAAATATGTATTTAAAAATCAAAGAGAAAAGCATCAGTTATTCTGTGAAAACAAAATGTGAAGATGAATGAGGAGGAAAACAAGATGGGAATTATTGAGAAGATGAGACTGGACGGCAAGGCAATCTATGTAACAGGCGGAGCAAGCGGGATCGGCAAGTCCGTGGCAACGGCATTGGCGGAAGCGGGAGCAGATGTGGCAATCGTGGATGTCAATCTTGAAGGCGCCGAGGCGGTGGCGAAGGAGATCGCAGAAGCGACAGGTTCTAAGACGATCGCGATCAGATGTGACGTGACAAACCAGGATGATGTAGAGGCGATGGTTGCGAAGGTTGTGGATACATACGGGAAGTTAGACGCATGCTTTAATAATGCAGGGATCTGTCTGAATGTGCCGGCAGAGGAGATGACATATGAGCAGTGGAACAAGGTTATCAATATCAACCTGAACGGTGTATTTCTCTGCGCGACGGCAGCAGGAAGGGTGATGCTGAAGCAGGGCTATGGTTCCATCATCAATACGGCTTCCATGTCCGGTCACATTGTCAACGTACCTCAGCCGCAGTGCGCATACAACGCATCCAAGGCGGGAGTAAGCATGCTGACCAAGTCACTGGCGGTCGAGTGGGCGAAGAAGGGCGTGCGTGTGAACTGTATCAGCCCTGGATACATCGGAACCGACCTGACACTTAACTCAGAGGCATTGAAGCCGCTGATCGAGAAGTGGAACGCCATGGCGCCGATGGGAAGGCTTGGAAGACCGGAAGAATTGCAGTCCATCGTGGTTTACCTGGCGGGAGATACCAGCAGCTTTACCACAGGCTCGGATATCATTGTAGATGGAGCATTTACCTGCTTCTAATAAAATAGATATGCAATAATATACAATAAAAGGAGGATGAGGTATGAAGAAAAGGATTGCGGCAGCGGTTCTGTGCGTGTCAATGACCGGGCTTACGCTGATGGGATGTGCGGATACGCGCGACGACGGAACCATCAAGGTTGGTATCACGCTCCAGTCTTTGTCCAATGCTTACTGGGCGGGCGTCATGGGTAAGCTTGAGCAGCAGATGGATGCGAAGGGTTGGGAGTACACGATCGTTGACTGCGAGAACAACGCCGGGACACAGGTAGGGCAGGTGGAGAACTTCATCATCTCGGGCTGTGACCTGATCATGGTACATCCCGCAGATGCGAAGTCTCTGGAAGGAATCTGCGGTGAAGCGATGGAAGCGGACATCAAGGTGATGTGCTGGGACGATCCGATGGAGAATACCACGGCGAACTGGGTTCTCGACAACACGGAGCTTGGAAGAGAGATCGGCAAGACGGCGGCAGAATTCATCAACGAAAACTACTCAGAGGATGAGAAGGCGCAGGTAACAGTCATTGGTTATCCGTCCACGAAGGTTCTTCTGGAGAGAGCGGACGGGATCAAGGAAGGGCTTGAGGAGCACTGCGAAGATAACTATGAGATCATCGCCGAGGTGGATGGTCTTGAGGCTCCGGAAGCACAGACCAATGTGGAGACGGTAATGTCCGCCCATCCGGATGCGGATGTGTTCGTGGGCGTAGGCGCGGGAGCGATGATCGGTGCGAACGAGGCTCTTCTTGCAGAGTTCGGCAAGGGTAAGATCCCGGAGAATTACGGTGTGATCACGACCGACGTTACACAGCAGCAGTTGGATTCCCTGAAGTCAGGAGAAGAGGCAGTCAGGGCGATCGTAGGCTTTGAAGGTTCGAATGAAGATACGGCGAAAGCTTGTACAGAGATGTTCGAACGGATCCTGTCCGGAGAGGACTTCTCTTCTGAGAGGAATGTTTACCGTACCATAGGTCCGATCACGCCTGAAAACGTTGATGAGATACTAAAGGGTATGTAGGAGTGACAGGGGGGAACGAATATGAGCCAAGAATATGTATTGCAGTTACAGCATATAAGAAAAGAATACCCGGGTGTTGTCGCGCTTAAGGATGTAACGTTGGAATTGGGGCCTGGAGAGATCCTTGCCCTGATCGGAGAAAATGGCGCCGGCAAATCTACGCTGATCAAGTGCTGTTCGGGAGCGGTCATTCCGACTTCGGGCAAGATCATCGTAAATGGCAGGGAATTTTCCAGCATGACGCCTCAGCTTGCGGCAGAGAATGGAATTGCAATTATTTATCAGGAATTTAATAATGTAAAGGAATTATCGGCGGCGGAGAACTTATTCCTGGGACGCCCGATCCGCAAAGGGATCATCGTAGACAAGAAGGCGATGGAGGAAGAGGCCGCGAAAGCATTTGACCAGTTACATATCAAGATCGATCCGAAGGCAATGATGAAGGATCTGACGGTAGGCTATCAGCAGATGGTTGAGATCGCCAAGGCGATCCAGCAGAATGCAAGGATCCTGATCATGGATGAGCCGTCAGCACCGCTGACCAGCGCGGAGGTAGAGAGCATGTTTGAGGTGGTAGAGCTCTTGAGAAAGAAGGGCGTGTCCATCATCTACATCTCACACAGACTGGAGGAGATCTACCGGCTGTCAGACCGTATCGTGGTCATCCGGGACGGCGAGTATGTGAAGACGCTGATCACGAAGGAGAGCCAGGTGGAGGAGCTGATCCAGCTCATGGTCGGACGAGAGCTTACCGAGACTTATCCGCCAAGGGGCGGCTGTATTGATAAGAACGAGGTTGTTCTGGAGCTTAAGAATGTGAACGGCAATGGAGACAAGAACATCAACCTGAAGCTCCACAAAGGAGAGATACTGGGGCTTGGAGGACTTGTCGGCGCCGGGCGGACGGAGCTTGCGGAGATGATATTCGGAGCCGTGCCCAAGAAGTCCGGACAGATGATCTATAAAGGGAAAGAGATCGATCCTAAGAGCCCGCGGGAAGCCATCGACCTTGGAATCGCGCTGGTGCCGGAAGACAGAAAGCGCCACGGAGCCATGCTCGGTGTTTCTATCAAGAATAATATCAATATGCCGATCTACGAGCGGAATTCCCATCTCAGTGTCATAGATGAGAAGAAGGAGCTGGAGATCGCGGAGAAATACCGCGAGAATATGGCGATCAAGACGCCGAATCTGAACCAGCTGATCAAGAACTTAAGCGGCGGTAACCAGCAGAAGGTTATCCTTGGAAGATGGATGGCGGCGAATTCGGAGCTGATCATCTTTGACGAGCCGACCAGAGGTATTGATATCGGTGCGAAGTATGAGATATATAAGTTAATGAACGATCTGGTAGAGAAGGAAGGAAAGTCAATTCTGATGATCTCTTCCGAGATGGAAGAGCTGATGGGCATGTCTGACAGGATTCTTGTGCTGGCTGAGGGCAATATGACCGGAGAACTCAAGAAGGAAGAATTCAGCCAGGAGACGATCATGACGTTTGCGTCGGCAGCGGCGAATGAGTAGGAGGGGGACTAATGAAGGAGAATAAAATAGGAAATATAATCAGGAGTCAGGGAATTTGGGTAGTATTTTTCGTGCTTTGTATCGGGTTCACAATTGCAAATCCAAGATTTATTACGGGAACAAATTTGTTGATCATGCTCCGTCAGGTGGCGGTATGGGGGATTGCATCCGTAGGCATGACGTTTGTCATCCTGCTTGGGGACATTGACCTGGCAACAGGTTCTATCATTACATTTGTAAATGTATTATGTGCATATCTGATGGTAAATATGGGGATGCCCATGGTGCTGGCGATCATCATCACGTTGGCTGCGGCAACGCTGATTGGTCTGTTGAACGGCTTTATGGTATCCACGATAGGGATCCCTGCGCTGATCGCAACTTTTGCGACGCAGACGGCATTTTCGGGTATTGCGCTGATCATCTGCGACGGACAGCCGATCAACGGATTTACGGAGTCCTTCAAGGTATTCGGCCAGGGGAAGATTGGTCCGGTGCCGGTTCCGGTTATTATCATGATCCTTTGCTTCGCACTGGGTGCATTTATCTTAAATAAGACATATTTCGGACGTTATTTCTATGCGGTGGGCGGAAATATCGAGGCGGCGAGGCTCTCCGGTATCCGCACGGGAAGAGTAAAATACCTTGTATTCGCATTATCTGGATTCTTCGCAGGTCTGGCAGGTCTGGTATTGCTGTCACGTGTGAATTCCGGTATGGGTAATGCGGGACTTGGATATGAGTTCAAGGTGATTACCTGCGTGGTATTGGGCGGCGTGTCCGTATCCGGCGGTTCCGGAAGAATGTCAGGAGTTGTGGTGGGTACGTTCATCATCAGTGCGCTTAACAATGGTATGGTACTGATCAATCTGAATACCTGGATCCAGAATATCGTGCTGGGTATCGTACTGGTACTGGCGGTTGGATTCGACTGCTGGCAGAAGAAGAAACAGGCGAATTAATTCTTTCGCCTGTGCATTGGGGAGGTTGTTCGGGGGACGGCAGTTTGGATCGGTTCTTCCCCACGCAGACTGGGCAACACTCCGGTGAACTAACACCTAACTACGACTAAGACACTCGGGAGAGCCCTCGTGCCTAAGTCTCCGTAAGGTGTGGATTTCACCTCCGTTAAGGACGCCCTGGAATGTCTGCTTAGGGGAAGAACCGCTCCGAACTGCCTGTGTCCTGGAAATGGATGTTCAATGCGCAGGCGGAAGGATTGGTAAAAAAACAAGTGGATATTCAGGCGTAAGAGTTCTGGTGAGAATATGAATGTCTGGTGTAAGAACTTGATGGAAAGATTGGTTTGGAGGTTTTGTTTATGAAAGCAGCGGTATATCATGGTCCGCAGGATCTGCGGGTGGAGGAAGTGCCTGTACGAAAGCTTAAGGATAATGAAGTGATGATCCAGGTGAAGTACTGTGGAGTATGCGGTACGGATATGCACATCTTTAACGGGGACGGGGGTTCATTTGAAGTGAATCCCCCGCTGATCCCGGGACATGAGTTCTCCGGAGTTGTGGCGGAGGTTGGTTCGGCGGTCACTACGGTAAAGGTTGGGGACAGAGTAAGCGGAGATCCCAACGATATGTGCGGAGAGTGTTATTTCTGTAAGAATGCGATGCAGCAGTTCTGTACGAATAACGTCGGCGTAGGAACGACGGTTGACGGCGGATTTGCGGAATATGTGATCATGCGTGAGAAGCAGGTGTATAAGTTCGGTGACAACTTAAGCTTTATGGAGGCGGCGATGGCTGAGCCGATCTCCTGTTGTCTTCATGGAATCGACCTGTGTAATATCCGGCCGGGATGCACGGTTCTTGTGATGGGCGGCGGTCCCATCGGTATGATCATGATGCAGCTTGCGAAGAACGCGGGAGCGGCAAGGGTGATCATGTCCGAGCCGGTGGAAGAGAAACGTAAACAGGCGATGCTGCTCGGGGCGACGAAGGTGATCGATCCCATGGAAGAGGATGTGCAGGCGGCGCTTGACGAATACTGCGAGAATGTGGACGTGGTGATCGAGTGTGTCGGGAATATCCACACACAGGCGGATGCCGTAAAGTTCGCGGGAAAGGGCGCTACGGTGATGTATTTCGGTCTTGCTTCACCGGAGGATGCGTATCCGCTGAAGCCGGATGATGTGTTCAAGAAAGAGCTTACGATTACGTCTTCCTTCATCAATCCTTATACCTTCGAGCGTGCGATCCGCGTGCTGGAGTCCGGGATGCTGGAGCTTGAGAGCCTGATCACGAATGTGGTGCCGCTTGATGATATTGTGGATGTGTTTACGAAGCCGGAGTTTAGAAGAGCCGGGAAGGCTATGATCAAGATATCGGATTAGGATGATTAATGCCCCGTTGCTTGCACTTGATTTGCCCCACATTTATACAAGATAACTTCGATAAGCAAGCAATACGCATAGCACCTCTAACCCTTGCCAAATAGAACGTGCTCCGGGCATACCATCGCCCGGGGCATCTTTCATCCCTCCTAGAATTCCCAAATCATAAATCGCTTCTTTGGGCGAATACGTTTCAGGAACTTCTTTGGTTTTTCCTGCACAGCAGTATAATACTTTCCATTCCTCTTCATCAAATACAATCTTACTTGATATTTCTGGATATATTTTCCCTAGATAGGTCAAATTTAATATCTGCATTGCAATGATTGAATATAATAATGTCAAATAACTTAATCTTTCATATTTTTTCCATATTCATGCACATACAGTACTGTCAGCGTTAGCTTTTCTCGTAAATGTTTCTCACAAATCTTTTCCCATCATCTACCATACGGTTTTGTACGATCCGAACCCAAAAATTTGCTCCTGAGTCGGCTGCTTCTGAGAAAAATTCATAGAAATCTTCCTCCCGGTCGCATACTGTTAATATTGGAATATCTTCTGGCACCCTTTGGGGCGTCTCATTCATGTTATTCAGCTATCGGAAACTTTCATCCAGGATCGCTAAAATCCACTCTGCATCTGCACATTTCATTTTTTCGACAGTTGCTCTGGATATGCTGTCAAGTAATTCATCTTTGGAGACATTTCGAGGTTGAGGAGAAAGTACGGCTTATCAGCCCGAAGATTACCGCAGAGGGTTATGAAGTTTTCCGCATTGCGGCGTGAGGTGCATAAGCAGAATAAGGACGGGACGATTTTTGAAGAAATCAAAGAACGCACCTACGATTTAAAATCCAGAGGATATTGTCTTGAAAAATAAAGATGGACGCTCAATGGGAAACCTACAGAATCCTAATCCACATGAAAAAAAGGAAATTAAGAATCACAAATAGCATTGCCTATACGATAATATTCTGATAAAATTAGGATAAAATAAATAAAAAAGGAGTGCTTAGATTATGATACAAATTCGACCTGTTTCTGATCTTAGAAATAAATTCCCGGAAATTGAAACCATCGTAAACAGCGGAAAACCTGTTTACCTTACAAAGAATGGCTACGGAGCTATGGTAGTTTTGAGCTTGGAGGAATACGCAAATCTGACAGATAATATAGAGATGAAACTTGACGAAGCCGACAGACAGGCAGCAATGACGGAAGAAAGACTTTCCCATGAAACCGTATTCAGCAATGTAAGGAGTACGATACATGGAAAATAAAATTTACCATCTTCGTTATCTGCCGATTTTTGAACAGGATTTGATCAGTACAGCAAGTTACATTACCAATGCTTTAAAGAATGAGGACGCTGCCCTGCGTCTGATTGATGATGTAGAGGCTGCGATTCTGGAAAGGCTGAATAATCCTGTTGCTTTTGAACCATATGTTTCCGCAAAAAAACGAGACTATCCCTATTATAGAATCTATGTGAGAAATTACGTTATTTATTATGTGGTGATTGATGATGTAATGGAAGTTCGGCGTTTGCTGTATGGTGCTAGAGACACAGATAAGCATTTATAACTTGTTGTGAAGACAATTCCATATGAACATCAGAAAATATAAGTATGAGCAGTTAGTCTTGATGATTAGCTGCTTTGTCAACTGCCGCCGTCCGGTGCTTTTTACCGGATCGGGCGCTTGCCCTTATTCTCAATGTTGGTTAAGCAGCGCGGGTCAATCTCAATAGTTTCTTTTCTTTCATAACGTACAAGCATTTTTGCATACTTTGTAATATATTGTGGTGAGGTGATTATTTGGCAAATGATACAAAGATAGTCTGCAGGAATGTTTTTAAGACAAAGGAAAAAGCGGCATTTACAAAAGAATACACACGAAAATGGATAGAATTAATTAATGAATTAGAAAGGAACAAAGGGCAGCGAATACCTGCCAAATCATAAATAGACTGTCTCGAAAATGGTATACTAATTATCATGCAGAGATAGTTTGTTTTGTCTTCTCTGAAACGGAGAACAAAACATTATGAAAACAAAATCTAAGGTTGCTATATATTGCCGCTTATCAGAAGAAGATAGAAACAAACAATCAGAAACAGACGACAGTAACAGTATTCAGAATCAAAAGTCAATGTTATTGCAGTATTCGTTAGAACAAGGCTGGGAAGTCACAGGTATTTACAGTGATGATGATTACGCCGGTGCTGACAGGCGGCGGCCAGAATTTAACAGGCTGCTGACAGATGCAAGAGAGCATAAGTTTGATATTATCCTCTGCAAGACACAGTCCAGATTTACCAGAGAATTAGAGCTGGTGGAGAAATATATTCACGGATTGTTTCCCATATGGGGGATTCGATTTATCAGTATTGTTGATAATGCAGATACCGCTAATAAAGGAAATAAAAAGTCAAGACAGATTAACGGACTTGTAAATGAGTGGTATTTGGAGGATATGTCGGACAATATCAAAAGCGTTCTGACAGACAGACGAAAAAACGGATATCATATCGGGGCATTTGCTTTATATGGATACAAAAAAGACCCGGACATAAAAGGGCATTTGATTATAGATGAAGAAGCTGCACAGGTCGTCAGAGAAGTTTTTACTCTGTTTTCACAAGGGTATGGAAAGACAGCCATTGCCCGTATGCTGAATGACAGGGGGATTCCAAATCCTACAGAATACAAGCGGATTCATGGATTGCGTTATCAGCAGCCAAAAAGGAAAAACAGCACCTTATGGAAATATTTTGCTATATCGGATATGTTGATAAATGAAATCTATATTGGTAACATGGTACAGGGGAAATACGGCAGTGTCTCTTATAAGACAAAGCAGAATAAACCCAGACCTAAGAATCAATGGTACATTGTTGAGGGAACCCATGAACCAATTATTGACCGTGAGCTGTGGGAGAAAGTTCAAGCACTGATAGCTCAAAAGGCAAAACCATTTACAGAAGGCAAAATCGGATTATTTGCAAGAAAAGCACGCTGTATGAATTGCGGCTATACAATGTCCTCTAATAAACAGAGAGACGGCAGACGTTATCTGAGGTGTTCTAACCGTCATGTTGCGAAAGACGCTTGTATCGGTTCTTTTATCTCTGTTCCGAAACTGGAACAGGCGATAATCGAAGAGCTTAACAAGTTATCCGCAGCTTATCTCAATAAAGACGAGTTAGAGCAAAATATAGTTTTTAACAGTGACTTGCGAGGAAATAAAGAAATTCTCCAAAAAGAAATTGTCGCTTATCAGAAAAAAATCATGGAATACATCAAGAGTATTCGTGAATTGTATTTGGATAAGGTAAAGGGAGTTATTACAGAACAAGACTACATGGATTTATCAAAAGACTTCCAGGAACAAAAAGACAGGCTTGAAAAACTGGCGGCAGATACGAGAGAAAGGCTTGATGTTATAGAAAGAAAAATACAGGCTGGTGACAATAGACGTCAGTTGATTGAGCAATATACAAATCTCGAACACTTAGACAGAGAAACGGTCGAAAAGCTGATTGATCATATACTGGTCGGCAAAAAAGACCCTGTAACTAAGGAAGTACCTGTTGAAATACATTGGAATTTCTAAGGTTCTCATATCTGGTGTAATCGTATATCAAATATGGAGAATCGTCTCTTAACCCCCAAATGTTGTACTTACAAAATCGTACCATCCGCTGCCATATCTTCATGAAGATCGGTGATCGGGTCGCCCTTGGACTGGAAATACGTGGCAGTCCAAGGTGCGCCGCTTGCCGCCTGCGGCCAGAGGGCCAGGGTGTGGTCGACGTAATATTTATCAAAACCGGATTCGACGAGTTGTTCAGGCGTCAGATCCTTGGTGAGCTGGTAGACGATAGCGCAGATCATTTCCATATGCGCCAGTTCTTCTGTACCGATATCCGTCAGTATCCCCGTTACTTCCTTATAAGGCATGGTATACCGCTGTGACAGGTAGCGCATGGATGCGGCCAGTTCTCCGTCCGGTCCGCCGAACTGTGTAATGATCACCTGGGCGATCTTCGGATTCGTCTGGGTGATTCTCACCGGGTGCTGCAGTCGTTTCTCATAATTCCACATATACTAGCATCCTCCTTCCTGCCATGGCCATGGCTCGTTGATCCAGCACCAGTAGTCTGCCGGGGTGTGGGCGGTATCAAGCGTAAGAGGGCCGTAGAATTTGGCGTACTCTCTTAGGGCCTGGACCCGCTGCTTCTTGAATTCTTCAAAATATTCCAGTGCGTCGGAATTACAGGGATGCGTATCTAAGAATAACTTCACATCATCTACTGCGAAGCTGACTACGTTGATCCATTCCAATAATTCACGGCGGTTAGGTTTGTTCTCTGTCATCTGCAGCAACCTCCTATCCCAATTCCAGTGAAGGGTTTATTTAATTCTTCGAAAATGGTTCCCTGATGAAATCCTTTTTCTGCTTCGTAGATATTCTGCCACTCCTGCCACGGAACATAGGCCATGGCGATCGGCATACCGTTTAATTCATCGTATTCAGCTCTGTCTTCGCAGCATGCGGAAGAAGAGGGGCGGCAGCTTTCCGGCGGCTGAGGCATTGGAGATGGCCGGCTGCAGCCGCTCCGCCGCATATAGTCTGATGTATTACAGCGATAATTCGGCATATGTGATGCTCCTTCCATAGAACGTTTGCAATAACAGTGTATGGAAAATTAAGAAAATGGTGATAGGTTTCCGCGTATTGACGGTTGTTTTTGCGGCCGTATCTGAGTATAATAGATACGATTGGAGTGTAAATATATGGAGAAAAGTCAAAAAGCAAAAAGGGTAAAACCAAAAGTAAAGCAGAGCAGAACGAAAGATACGGGTGCGGAAGTATCGGCGGCGAAGAAGCGAATGGTACGTTTCTTTGATTACAATCTGCTGACGGTACTGATCTCGCTGATCTGTTTTGGTCTGGTGATGCTGTACAGCAGCAGCGCATACGGGGCGCTGCTCAGACAGGGAGACAGTATGTTTTATTTTAAGCGCCAGTTGTTCTTTTACGCCTTAGGATTTATCGGGATGTATGTGATCGCGAAGATTGACTATCATATCTACATCAAGTGGGCAAGGCAGATATTTTTTCTTTCTATATTTGCGATGGCGCTTGTGAAGACGCCGCTCGGCAAGGAAGTGAACGGCGCCAGGAGATGGCTGAAGCTGCCCTTTAACCAGCAGCTGCCGCCGGCGGAGATCGCGAAGATCGCGATCATCCTGTTTATCCCTGTTTTGATCTGCAGTCTTGGCAAGGAGATCAAGACCTGGTATGGGATCAGGCAGATCCTTGTGTGGGGAGGCGTCTCGGCGGGATGTGTGCTGGTTCTCACGGAGAACTTAAGTACGGCAGTGATCGTCATGGGTATCACCTGCATTATGGTATTTGTCGTTCACCCTAAGACGAAGCCTTTTGTGGCGCTTGTGGCGGCAGGAGCGGTTCTGGTGCTTGCGGCGGTGAAGATCATGAGCATGACGCTGGATACCAGCAGTAACTTCCGTCTGCGGAGGATCCTTGTATGGCTGAATCCAGAAGAGCATACAGAAGAAGGCGGATATCAGGTTTTGCAGGGCTTGTATGCCGTAGGTTCCGGCGGATTTTTTGGGAAAGGGCTTGGGAACAGCGCACAGAAGATGATCATACCGGAGGTACAGAATGATATGATCCTCTCCATTGTCTGCGAGGAGCTTGGAGTCTTTGGCGCGATCATTGTACTGGCTCTGTTCGGGCTGCTGCTGTACAGGCTGATGTTTATCGCGCAGAATGCGCCGGATATGTACGGATCGCTGGTGGTGACAGGAATATTCGCCCATATGGCTCTTCAGGTAGTGTTAAACGTAGCCGTTGTGCTCAACCTGATCCCTACCACCGGTATCACGCTGCCTTTTATCAGCTACGGAGGTACGGCCAGCGTGTTTATCATGGCAGAGATGGGAATTGCGCTGGGAGTGTCCAGAAGAATCAGAATCAGTGAATAAAATACTTTTCTTTCCGGTATAAATATGGTATGATAACCATGTAGTATTTAAAACTACATAGTATGGAAATGAAGAACGCGCCGAATAATATAGATATACCGGGAGGATGGATATGAGTTACAAAATTATTGTGGATAGCTGCGGCGAATTAACGGAAGAGATGAAAGCGTCAGGATGTTTTGAGACGGCTTCTCTTGAAATTGATGTTCATGGACGTCACATTATTGATGACGAGACCTTTGACCAGGCGGAATTTCTAAGGCTGGTAGCGGAGTCTCCTGATTCCCCGAAGTCTTCCTGTCCGTCACCGGAGCGTTATATGGAAGGGTATCGCTGCGATGCCGAGCATGTGTACGCGGTCACATTATCCGCGGAGCTGAGCGGTTCCTATAACAGCGCGGTTCTTGGCAGGAACCTGTATCATGAGGAGTACGGCGGGAAGGATATCTATGTGTTTAATTCTCGTTCCGCGTCGATCGGGGAGACGCTGATTGCTATGAAGATCGTGGAATGCGAGGAACAGGGGATGGAATTCGCGCAGGTGGTGGAGACGGTAGAGGCATATATCGGGGAACAGCACACGTATTTCGTGTTGGAGACACTGGATACATTGAGGAAGAACGGACGGCTTACCGGAGTGAAGGCGATAGTAGCGACCGCGCTCAACATCAAGCCGGTCATGGGTGCGACGCCGATCGGCACGATCCTTCAGCTTGGACAGGCGCGGGGCATGAAGAAGGCTCTGACTAAGATGGTGGATGAGATCATCAAGGATCTTAAGGAGCCGAAGAAGAAGATACTGGCGATTTCGCATTGCAACTGCCGGGAGAGGGCAGAGTATGTGAAGGAGATGCTGGTGCAGAAGGCAGATTTCAGAGATGTGGTGATCCTTGATACGGCGGGGATCAGCAGTATGTATGCCGCAGACGGCGGAGTAATAGTGGTTGTATAATTCTGCGGATTGTGGTAGAATAATTTTTATGTCAGGAGTTGCAGGAAGATGACCGGCCGGCCCTGTCCGTCATGCGGCGGATTCTGTGCTGTCAGCTGGGCTGTCTTTTTGTTGTTTTTATATTCTCAGTGTACAGGGGTAATGTGTGTGCACGGAAGGTATATAGAGGATATAGAGATTATTTTATAGAAAGAAGGAGTCAGAAGATATGAGTCAGGAGAAGGTTGACAGATATAAGAAGGAGAAGGCGAACCGCAAGGAGAATCTGCGCAGGGAGAAGCTGCACAACGTTATGCATAAGTGTGCGGTATGCCTTGTGGGAATCGTGCTGATCGGATGGATCGGCTATTCCGCGTACGGAAGGTATGAAGAAAGCAGATCGAATCAGGAGGCGCTGGTTGATTATTCGGCGCTGACGAATCTGAAGACAGAGCTTGCAGAAGTGGCTCAATAGCCGTGATGTAACCATGATTTATTCCTGCGGGCAACGAGCCAAGCAGGCATGCTTGTATGCACATTTGGCGAATGATAATTCAATAGAAATTCAGTGATGATCAGAGGAAGTTAGAAGCAGAAAATGTTCTGCTTCTTTTTTTGTGCAAAATACCAAAAAGTGAAAAAGGGGTTGAAATCAGCAAAAAAGTGGTTTACAATGAATTCAAGTGGTAGAAAGTGGTGAAAAGTGGAACGAAGTGGTGATGATGTGGTAATAATGTGGAGCCGCTTGGGAGAAGGTGAGTTCTGAATGTTGAAAGGGGAGTATAGTCATAATATTGATGCAAAGGGCAGATTGATCATTCCGGCCAAGTTTCGTGACGATCTAGGGGAGAATTTCGTCATAACCAAAGGGATGGAGAATTGCCTCTATGTATACCCGGAGAACGAGTGGAACATCTTCGAAGAGAAGCTTAACGCCCTGCCGACTACTACGGACAAGAAAGCGCGTGCACTTGCCTATTTTTTTCAGGGGAGCGCTACGGACGGTGATCTTGACAAGCAAGGAAGAACTCTGATCCCTTCTGTCCTCAGAGAATTCGCACATCTGGACAAGGAGGTCGTATTTATCGGTATGGGGAAGCGTGCCGAGATCTGGGACAAGGCAAGATGGGATGAGAAGAATGCTGAAGTGGAGATGAACATAGAAGATATCGCATCTGATATGGAGGCAAGCGGATTCAGTATCTAGCCTAAGTGCTGGAAATATCTGGCGTTGTTTGCCCGAGTGCTTTGTGGGTATGGCCCGGGCAAGACATGAAAGGAAGAGGATATGGAATTCCAACACAGATCAGTGTTACTGTATGAGACGATAGACGGACTGCACGTCAAACCGGACGGCGTCTATGTTGACGGCACGCTCGGAGGCGGAGGACACAGCCTGGAGATATGCAGGCGTCTGGGAGCAAAGGGGAGTATTATAGGAATAGACCAGGATGCGGCGGCCATTGAGGCGGCAGGCATCCGACTGAAAGACTTCGGGGAGAAGGTCACGATAGTCAGAAGC
>OFGE01001884.1_pt1 | contig 16831 bp, 8 predicted proteins | sample 1521681 | NCBI WGS metagenome assembly OFGE01 (sample SAMEA3504093, study PRJEB24116) | mouse gut metagenome | biome: mouse gut; feature: mouse-associated habitat; material: faeces | place: Denmark | collected 2011 | reverse complement strand
CGGATATTTTCTATGTATGAGATCATGAAGTCTGCGTTTGACGAAGATTCGGTGCGCAGGAAAAGACCCTACACCAATATCCTGGTTCCTTTGATTGATAATGAGACGGAATTAAAGAATGAACTTGCAGATCTGAAGGACAGTATTTCAGGCATTATGAAGGCCGTGATCGTATTTCAGGATATCAATAGTTTCGGTCAGTTCATAATGAGGGACGAGATGTTAGACCGTTTTTTCAGCGAATATTTTTTTATCAAGAATAACGGATTAATTCCTACGCAGCTCTCATACATAAAGGGAAAGTTACGGGTACTCAGGCAGGGAGAGATGTGCGGTGAGATGGTCAAAGAATGTTCCGGGAAACTGCAGATGTCTTATGAGGACGCCCAGGAACGCGTCGAAGGTTATTTTGCGGAATTACAGCATTTCCTCAGTGTGGAATATGAATCGACTATGGAATTGATAGACGGCAGGATCAATAATTATTATAATCTTGCAAATACGAGAATTATGCTGATGGCGAGCAATGGCGTCAGGTTAGAGGCTGCAATCAATGATTTCCTGAACAGAGTATCAAAGATGCCGGAAGAAAAGCAGGAGACCGCGATGAAAAGGGCGGCGGACTGCGCGCGTGTTACTAACCAGAGATATATCGGATATAAGTCATTCGAGAAGAAGAAGCGATTGAAGAACGAGGGAGAGAATATCGGACTTGCGGCGAAAGAACTGTCGGAAGAAGAGAAGCTGGCGCAGACAGAGAATCTCTTTAAGAGCGCTCCGAACCGATATTCCGTAGATCGGGTAAGTAATTTCCTTGACGTACAGTTAGGAAATAAGGAGAAGTTAATCGTTAAGGAGAAACAGCTTCGGGAAAAAGAAGAAATACTGATGTATGCGGCGGCGATGATCTATGCGAAGAATGAGGAATTTCCATATGAAATCCGGCTTTCGGATGATATGGTGAAGACAGAATTTGCCGATATCACGAACATGACGGTGACCAGGACATCGCCGCATGAATAGAAAGGGCATATCTATGAGCGATTTCAGTTTTATGAAAAAGATGAGCGACGAAGACGCGTATTTATTCAAGCGGTGTATCCGTAAGATGTTGGAGACAACATTTATCGTGGCCGATAAGGACGAGAAATTATATGACTTCATAGCGTCGGAGTCGAAGCAGTATGACGTCAATGCTTATCTGGCGGCAATCGGATATAAAGTCGTGGTGGAAGAACGGATGAAGATAGCGATGCTCCAGCAGGCGGACGAGGACGTGGAGACCGTAGGGTTAAAAAGAATTAACCTGTACCGCTTCGATTCAAAACAGATGAAACTATTACTGGTGCTTTGGCTCTTGTTTCTGGAACGTATAGGGTATGCGGATTCCGTGTATGTAACGGTGGGAGATATTATTGATAAATGTAAGATCTATCAGGTCGATATGAAGCCGGCAGAGTTCAAAGATGCATACCGTGTGTTTAAAAGATTCAGTCTGGTAGATTACAGCGATGATATCGGGACGGAAGAAGGGAAAGTCCGGCTGTATCCGTCGCTGCAGTTTTGCATGGATATCGGGCAGTTGAAGCGTGTTATGGACGAATATGCCGCGGAAGAAACCAAAGAAGCGGGGGCGGAAGAAGGGTTGGAGGAAGAGCCGGAAAGCGAGGATATGGATGAATAAAACGGTCTTACGGAAGATACATCTGGTGAACTGGTATGGATTCGGCAATGAGACGATCCCTGTCTCGGAAGGTCTGACTTTGATATCCGGTGAAAATGAATGCGGGAAATCAACGATACTGGATGCAGTCAAATATGCGTATACGGGGGATACACAGTTTAATAAGGCGACGAGCGGCTATAATACCGGGGTCGGGAAACGGAATCTGCTCTCTTATACCCGTTGCCTGGTGGACGCCAGCGCCGGGATATATGCCAGGCCTGCGGAAAAGATACCGGTGGTGTATACACACATCGCGTTGGAATATTTTGACCAGATCAATGAGAATCCCTTTGTCCTGGGCGTCGTGATAGAGACGGCGGTCACAGATATCAGAGGAACGCACTGGTATGTGTCGGACGGAAACACGCTTAAAGATATTGCATTTGTATACGAAGAAGACGCGGTAAAAAAACCTTATGACGCGTCCGGATTTCAGAAAAGAAACGGTGTTCAGATGAAGAATAAGAAAGAGGGGATCACCCTGTTCATGCAGATGACAGGGCTTAAACTGCCTTATCAGGAGGTGCCGAAGTACCAGAGGAAGCTCAGAAATATCATGGCATATAACCCGGCTGCGAAGATCCAGGAATTCATTAAGGAATCCGTGTTGGAAGAGCATGATGTTAATTTTGATAAATTAAAAGAAGCGAAGAAGAATATCGAGCAGATCAACAGCAGCCTGGAACAGATCGATCAGGAACTCAAGGATCTGGAGTCTATCCTGGCAGATTATGACGAGCATGATAAGAAATCATTTCGGCTTAAGATTGATGATATTAAGATCAAATATAAAAAACAGATGCAGTGTCAAAGGGAGATCCGTGAAGCGGAGGATATCGTAAAGGAAGGCAGGATCACGTGTGAGACACTGGAGAAAAAGATCCGCGAACAGTATCAGGAGATTGACGAGATCGATCGGTACTATTCTGAGACAAAGAGGGCGTTACGCGATCTTGATGTGTCGAAAGCCATCGACGCTTCACAGCAGCTGATCCATACATATGAAGAACAGCTGGCTGTTCTGGATGTGGAAAAGGAAAGGCTTGAGATATTCCAGAAGAGGATGCAGGAAGCTGCGGCACGTCTGAGGGAGTCAGGAGCGGGGAAAATGGATGCCAATATGGCAGGGCTTCTGGTATCGAAAGAAATAGAAGCGGCAGAAAAGCAACGTTTTATCGACACAATGAAAGAAGAGATCCGGAAGCGCCGGGACCATCTGATCGAAGAGAGGATACTGCTTAAGAAAGAGTCGGAAGATATCCGGAAAGAATGTATAGAACAGACGGAAATTATTGAAAACTGTAATAAAAACAGAACCGATCATTCACATGTACGGGAGCAGTTAGAGCTGATCAGAGAGATAAATCTTGAGTTTAAGCGGCAGGGGATTCCTGATGAAGCACATATGGCGTGTGAATATGTGGTTGAACTGAAGGATGAGAACTGGAGAAACGCCATAGAGACATTCCTTGGAATACACCGTTATGCGATCATCGTCGCTCCGTCCTCATTCGATGTGGCAAATGCCGTGCTGGATCGCTCCGGGCACCATTATGTGGAGCTGGTCAATACAAAGAGGCTGGTTCAAAAGGAGACAGAGTGCAAAGCAGATTCCGTATTCCATTATCTATATATTCAGAACGAAACGGCGGCTGAATATTTTAAATACTGGCTTGGCAGGATCCACGCTGTGGAGCTTGAAGATGTGCCGAAATATGATAACGCCATGTCAAAAGAAGGCAAGCTTAGCCGCAGCATGGCGGTAACTTACATGAACATGAAGAAGATAAAAAGCTATTGTCTGGGCAATCAGGCAATTGAGTTGAATAAGAGAGCCGCCGAGAAGAAATTGAAGGAACTGGAAGCCAGGGAAAATGAGATCATGGAGAAGCAGGAAAATCTACAGGAAGACGCCGAATATCTGCGGATCAGCCTGGATCATTTTAAAGAGTATGATCTGAACGCCCATAAGGAGGCGGCGCAGGTATCTGCCAGCCTGAAGGAAGAGAGAGGGCATTATCAGGAACTAATAGAGGCGCAGGAACAGAATGAAGAGTTCATGGCGTTGAATGAGCGTGTGACGGAATTAGGAAGACAGTTGGAGCAGAAGAAGAAGGCACAGACCGAGAACCTGCAGAAGAAAACGATACTAGAGACGACGATTTCCGAGAAAGAACGCCGCATCAAAAAGCTTAAGGCAGAAGAAGAGGAGAAAAGGAAAGAGTTAGAAGAAGAGCGCAGCAGGAATCATTCTGCCGCCAAAAGAGCGGTCGAAGAATACGACGGATACCTGTCCGGCGAGAATCCGGGCGGAGGGCTGATGCAGTATGAGATGAAACAATCAGAAGACCGCCGTGTCAGAGAATTGGAAGGAGATATCAGAGGGAAGCAGCAAAGTTATAATAACCGCAAGCAGGAAGAGGACAGACTGCCGGTGGGATTGGAGTATGAAGCCGCGTATCAAAGAAGAAGAGGGAAGATATGGATCGAGGACCTGCAGGGAATACAGAAGAAGATGAAGGAGCAGACCATTACCTATGAGAGGATATTCAAAAGAGAGTTCGTGCTCAATATCTATGAAGCGGCGAAAGACGCAAGGAGCGATATCGCGGATATCAATAAAGAGCTGCGGAAGCTTCAGTTCTCTACCAGATATCAGTTCGATGTAAAGCTGCTGAGCGATCACTCTGATTATGCGAAGATTCTGCGTTATGCAGAATATCTGCAGGAAACCAACAATATGCTGGACGGGCAGTTTGCATTTACCGGCCTTATGGGATATGAAAATGACGAGGTCGAGACAAGAGAGAAAGAGATCCGGGACATTATCAATAAGATCATCGACCAGAATGATATGACACAGATGAAGAGATTCGCAGATTACCGGAATTATATGAGTTATGAGATCATCATCAATAATGACGAGGTAAAGGATGGGAAACTGTCGAAACAGGTAGGGTATAACTCAGGAGCGGGAACGCAGATTCCTTATACCCTGATTCTCTCGGCAGCGCTCTCCATGCTTTATAATGTCAGGGTAAATTCTGTCAGGCTGATCTTCATCGACGAGCCGTTCGAGAAGATGAGCGATCATAATATAAAGCTGATGTTGGATTTCTTCAAGAATCAGCATTTTCAGGTGATATTCTGCGCGCCGCCCAATAAGTTGGAATCCATCGGCAATGAATGCGGAGTGATCATCCCGGTTCTGAAGGTTAGTAATGACAATATGCAGATCGGGAAGGTGAAGTTCCATGCGTGATGAGAAGGAGGATCATTTTAAAGCCGACAGAGATTTATAAAGATTATAAGAAGAATAACGCGGATATATTAAGGAAACAACATTTCGGCGACGCCGTATCAGAGTTAAAAAGTATGGGGGTCATCACTGCAGAATGTCTGAAATTCAGTGAAGACATTGAGAAGATCTATCTCTGTGAAGAAAAGATGGATACGATATATGAGTGGCTGGAAGAGGTATATGGTGTGGTTCCTCAAAGCTCTATTGTAAAAAAGATTAAAAAAATCATGGAGACATATGTCTGCGCGGGAGAGGCTGCACAAAAATACCGTGACAGCATACTTGCACAGACCGAGGATCCGAGGAAAATATTCGATCCGGAAAGAATAGACGCAAATATGAAGATGCTTTGCTTTCTGGAAAACAATACGGAAGAACTGTATTTGCGTGAGGCATCTATACTGGTATATGGTGATTCGAAATGGTTCGAGAATCATAATTGTGACGAGGTGTGCGCATGGTTAAGGAATTTTGCCGGCATGTCCGGGGAAGAATATGAAAGAAATGATGCAGTGTTGGCGCATTATCACATCATACCGGCGGAACAGGAGATCTTCATAAAAGGAGATTGGAAGATTGCGTGGGAACAATATGTGTTGGAGACAGACCGATTTCCAGGCGGTATTGCCATAGCGTCAAAGGATGTCCGGAGTATACGGAGGATTACAGTGAATGCCTCAAGTCTTTTGACAGTTGAAAATAAGACATCATACCAGAGGCTTAAAAATCACAATATGGCGATGATGTATCTGGGAGGATTCGCGAGCCGTCCGCAGATAGAGTTTTTGAAAAAAGTAATCCGGGATAATCCGGACATTATGTATCAGCATTTTGGAGATATTGACATCGGCGGGTTCCTGATCCACAGACATCTGTGTAAAGAGACGTCTGCGGCGTTTGGGTTATACTGCATGGGGGTGCGGCAGTTGAGTGATGAACGGTTTCAAGGCTGCTTGAAAGCGCTGACGGAGAATGATCTTGCGAGGCTTAAAGGATTGAAAGAGGACGCGGCGTATCGTGAAGTGTTGGAATATATGGAAAAATATGGTGTAAAACTGGAGCAGGAGATTGTGAGTTATTATATAGGAAGAGATGCCGAAACAGATCCGTATGATTGTCATATATACGGCGGATGTGGAGAAAGCTCCTGATCTAAATGAACACTTTTTTGGCGGATATATGAGTAGTCAAACAAAAAAGTAGTGGAGTATGTTACTTCATTACTTTTTTTTCGTTAAAAAATCACATAAATTCTACATGCTTCTGCTATATTACCATGCAAAAATTTATTTGTCAATATTTTAGACGAATCCTGGAGGATTGTAAACGGGATTAAAGGCAGGATTTTCATGGAATTTCTGTAAATTATATCTAAAATTTCGTGCTGATTTCAGAGTTTTCTATCTTATTGCAGTCATTCCGTAGTCAAAAAACAGTAAAAACTATGAAAGGTTTTCAATGGATGGCTTCTGGGATATTTCTATTCTTTTTTTCAATTCAAGTCAAAATTTTAGTCAAAATAACCCCATTATATTCATAAATGCATAAATCTTCATCCTTTGTAATGAAGTAACATACTTTATTACGTTTGGAAAGGAGCCGTCGATATGGGAATTGATCTATATGAACATAATGAGTCTGCATATCAGGCGGCTCTTCGTATGTTGGAGACTGCAGGGAAGGCAGCAATTGTACACCCTACGGGGACGGGGAAATCTTTCATCGGTTTCAAATTATGTGAGGATTTCCCGGATAAAAGGATTTGCTGGCTCTCGCCGTCGGAATATATTTTCAAGACACAAGTGGAGAATCTCTTATCAAGTGATGGATGCCCTGAGGCGAAGCGAGAGAATCGATTGAAAAATGTCAGTTTCTATACTTATGCAAAGCTGACGGCTATGCCGGATGCGGAGCTTAAGGAGATTTGCCCGGATTATATCATACTGGATGAGTTTCACCGCTGCGGCGCAAAGGTCTGGGGGCAGGGAGTGCAGAACTTGCTGTCTATATATCTTGGCGTGCCGGTGTTAGGGCTTTCTGCCACAGCGATCCGATACCTGGATGATCAACGGGATATGTCTGATGAATTATTTGACGGGAATGTTGCTTCGGAGATGACACTTGGCGAAGCGATCGTGCGGGGGATCTTGAATCCGCCGAAATATGTGCTGTCTGTGTATTCTTATCAGAAGGAGCTGGATCAATACCAGAGGCGGATACAGACGGCAAAGAATAAGGCTGTCCGTGATGAAGGCGAGAAGCAGTTGGAAGCATTGCGCCGTGCTTTGGAACAGGCGGATAGATTAGATGAGATCTTTCATAAGCATATGAAGAACCGGACCGGGAAATATATCGTTTTCTGTGCGAATTACGAACACATGGCGGAGATGATCGGGAAGGCGCCCGAATGGTTTGCGAAGGTGGATGATAAGCCGCATATTTATACCGCATATTCCGACGATCCGGAGACGGACAAAGCATTTAGGGATTTTAAAATAGATGGGAGCGATCACCTGAAACTGTTATATTGCATTGATATGCTCAATGAAGGCGTGCATGTGAAGGATGTGGAAGGTGTGATCCTGCTTCGTCCCACCGTATCGCCGATCGTCTATAAGCAGCAGATCGGACGAGCGTTATCGGCAGATAAGAAGATGGATGCGGTTATCTTTGATATTGTACTGAACATTGAGAATCTATATAGTATTGGGACCATTGAAGAAGAGATGAAGGCTGCCGTGTCTTACTATCATTATCAAGGACGTGAGGATGAGATCGTGAATGAGCGCTTCGAAGTGACGGATGAGGTGCGTGATAGTATCTCGCTCTTCGAGAAGTTAGAGGAAACATTGACTGCTTCGTGGGATCTGATGTATGAATGTGCCGGAAAGTATTACAGGGAGCATGGGAATCTGGAAGTGCCGGTGAAATATCAGACAGAAGAAGGGTATGGGCTTGGACAGTGGATACTGACACAGCGAAGGGTCTATGCAGGTGAGAAATATGGTGCCCTGGGGGAAGAACGTATCCGGAAATTAGAGCGGATCGGGATTGTCTGGAGCAGCTTCAGGGACCTTGCGTGGAAGAGGTATTTTGAAGAAGCGTGTGAATATTACAGGAAGCATGGAAACCTGAATATCACGGCGAATGAAGTAACTGCGTCGGGGTTGCGGCTTGGCGCATGGATCAGTAAGCTTCGGACATATCGGAAAAGTGGGATTCAGAAACGATATCTGACAGAAGAAAGAATACAGGCGCTTGACAAGATCGGGATGGTGTGGGATGTACCGGATTACCTGTGGGAAGAAAATTATGCGGAATGCCTGCAGTACTATCGTGAACATGGGAATCTGGATATTCCGAATGCCTATTGTTCGCAGAATGGATTGAAGATCGGCGGATGGATTCGCAGACAGAGGATGCTTCGACGGGGATTGACGAAGGGAGCAGAGCTTACTCAGGAACAGATTGCCCGGCTTGATGAGATCGGGATGGCTTGGAAGACGAAACCAGAGCAGAAGTGGGACAAAGGTTACGCAGAAGCAAGGACTTACTATGAAGTTCATGGAGATCTGAATGTCCGCTTCTCTTATGTGAGTCCGTCCGGTTATAAATTGGGTGGTTGGCTTGCTGACCAGCGAGAAAAAGGAAAAGCGAAACTTCCGGAAGAACGCCAGAAAAAGCTTGACGAGATCGGGATGGTCTGGGTGAAGCCGGATCCCTGGGAGTTCAGGTATCAGCTTGCGAAGGAATATTATGAGTCATATGGGAATCTGAATGTCCCTTCAAAATATCGGGCGGAAGGTGTATGGCTTGCGAAATGGCTCAATGAACAGAAGCAGATCTATGCCGGGAAACGGGAAGGAAAAGTCCTGCGGAAAGATCAGATAGAGAGATTGGAAGCGATTGGGATCCACTGGAATGGACGGAAGATTGTGCAAGATTGCGTATGGTATGTCGCGCGGGTGCGTGCCGGTTCTGAGGATCGTGTAAGGCAGCGATGCCGGGAACAGATGTGTCCGAGGCTGATTACGGATTGCTATGTCTTTCGCTATGAAGAGAAGAGACACGTCCAGGGTGAGTGGGTGTTACAGGAGAAAATTTTATTTCCCGGATATGTATTTCTGGTCGCCGGGAAAGCAGATAGGAAAAAGAGCGAGACAGAAGAAGCAGAGTATGGAAAGTGTCTGGAGCAAGAATTAAGAGACATGGAAGGTGCGATAGGGCTTCTGAAGGTTGAAGGCGAACTGGTTGTGCTGAACGATGAAGAAGTGAACCTTCTTCAGACATTCGGCGGGCATGGACAGAGAGTGGGGTTATCGGAAGGTGTGATAGAGCACTCGAAGATCAGAGTGTACTCGGGACCGCTTGTAGGGAAAGAAAAGTATATCAGGAAGATTGACCGGCATAAGCGGAGAGCCGTGTTGGAAATGCCGATGTTTGGCGGGACGAAAAGAGTACAGGTGGGGCTTGAGATCGTGTCGAAGTCGTGACGCGGCATTCGCAGGCATCTGCTGAGATGAGAAGTATCGTTTAAATATATTTTACAAAATACTTTATAAAAACTCTTGCAGCAGGGGCACTTGAGTTTTGAGAAGTATGACATATCTGGGATCCATAGGGTTTTGCTTAAATTAGCTGGCAAGAAAGTAGTAATTATGTAGAGTCAGATATTTGGTAAAAAATGGATTAAATACTATGGCTATAGAATATTTTTCTATAGGTATAGATGGCGAAGCATACCTTTTTATTAATTGGTAAGGTCACTATAGAATTATATTTAGATTAGTTACCATAATTATTGATGATTTGAAATAATAATATATTGATTCGAGATTCAAATGAGTTAATAGTGTGTTATTAAAATGATATGAATTTATTATGATTTAGGGAGGGAGTCCTTTGTATTATGTAATACAGGTTGCCCCTGGGATGGAGGATAAAGCAGAAGAACAGATTAAGGCTATGATAGAAAAAGGGTTATATGATCGATGTTTTCATCCAGTTCGTCATATGAAAAAGAAGATACGAGGAGAATGGAAGGAATCACGTGAAAAAATTCTTCCCGGATATGTATTTGTAACGAGTGATGATATCAGAGGGTTATATTTGAGATTAGCATTTGTGCCGACATTTACGAAAATACTCGGTAAAGATAGTGACCAATTTACTCCGCTTTCGGAGCATGAAGTGGAATGGTTAGAAAAGATTACTGATTTAGAGGATGAGAGCGTAGAAGTGGGACTCTCTCAGATAATTGTATCAGAAGATGATGAAATTATGATCGTATCTGGACCGCTCAAAAATGTAGAGGGATATATTAAAAAGATTGACCTGCACCGGAGAATTGCGAAGGTGGAGGTCGATTTTATGAATCGAAAAACGATTTTACATCTCGGTATAGAGATGATAGGGAAGAAAAATTAGTAAAGGAGATAAATGATAAAAATATGGTTAGGAAAAACAAAAAGATTTATGAATATAAAATTAAACCGATGATTGACAAGATATTATCCTTTTTAGGTTTGATAATATTATCACCACTTTTTGTTATTATTTCTTTACTTATTTTTATTGATGATCCTGGTAAAGTTTTTTTTACACAAAAGCGTGTAGGGAAAGATAAAAAATTTTTTCAATTGCATAAGTTTCGTAGTATGAAAACAAATACACCTCATGATATTCCTACACATAAATTAAAAAATCCGGATCAATATCTGACAAGAGTTGGAAAATTTTTAAGAAAAAGTTCTTTAGATGAACTTCCACAGATATGGGATATTTTAAGGGGTAAAATGAGTATTATTGGGCCTAGACCTGCATTATGGAATCAGAATGACTTGATAAAAGAGAGAGAAAAATACTCTGCAAATAGTGTGATGCCAGGACTTACCGGATGGGCACAAATTAATGGAAGAGATGAACTTGAAATATCCGAGAAAGCTAAATTAGACGGTGAATATGTAAAACATTTGAGACAAGGCGGGTATCATGCTCTTCTATTTGATGCAAAGTGTTTTTTGGGTACGATTAAGTCGGTTATGGGTGGAGATGGTATTGTTGAAGGAGGAACTGGTGTAATTCATGAAAATTGTTTGCATACAAATTCTAAAGACAAGGAATTTGAGGAGTACGGGTATAAGAAATCTTTCAATATAGATATAACTAGCGAAAATCAGAAAAAGGTATTAATTACAGGCGAGGGAAGTTATATCGGGGAAAGTTTTAAAGAATATGTAAAAGAAAATTATAATATGTGTTTTGAAGTAGATACTATAGATATGCATAATAATGCGTGGAAAAGAAAAGACTTTTCTTCTTATGATACAGTATTTCATGTTGCTGGTATTGCACACGCAGATGTTAGGAAAGTAGATGAGAAAACGAAAAAGAAATACTATGCAGTGAATACAAAGTTAGCAATTGAGGTAGCAGAAACAGCAAAAAGAGCAGGTGTTAAGCAGTTTATATTTATGAGTTCTATGATTATATATGGAGAATCAGGTGTATATGGTAAGAAAAAGGAGATAGATGAGTATACAGTTCCTGCTCCGACTAATTTCTATGGTGATTCTAAATGGCAGGCAGATAAGGGTGTAAGAAAATTGGACGATTTAAATTTTCATGTAGCTGTTTTGCGCCCGCCGATGATTTATGGAAGAGAATCTAAAGGGAATTATATGGCATTAGCAAGGCTAGCAAAGATATTTCCAATTTTTCCAGATATAGCTAATGAGAGATCTATGCTTCATATTGATAATTTGTGTGAGTTTCTTTGTCAACTCATAACTTCAGGAGAAAATGGTGTTTATTTCCCTCAAAATAAAAATTATATCAGAACTGCTGAAATGGTGAAAGCAATTGCCACAGTATCTGGAAAGCGAGTATTTTTGACAAAATCATTGAATTTTGCAGTCAAAATAGGAGGCAAAATACCCGGGAGAATAGGGAAATTAGTAAATAAAGCTTTTGGAAACAATATTTATAACAATAAATTAAGTAATTATCAAGGACTAAAATATCAAATCGTAGATTTTGAAGAGTCTATAAAAAGGACGGAGGGGAAGAAACTAAAACCTAAACTAACTGTACTTGTTTTGGTTAATCATGATGTGGTTATTTATAATTTTCGATTAGAACTGGTAGAGAAATTGCTTTCCTTTGGGTATGAAGTTCATATTTCCTCGCCTTATGGAGAGCGAATCAAAGATCTTGAAGCTATTGGTGCAAAATATCATCGGATTAGTATTGACAGACATGGAATGAATCCTATAAAAGATATGTCTATTTTAATGGAGTACAGACGTTTGATACGGGAAATTCATCCGGCTGTTATACTTACATACACAATTAAGCCTAATATCTATGGAGGAATTTTATCTAGAATGATGAATATTCCTTTTATTGCAAATATAACTGGTCTTGGAATATCTGTAGAGAATGGAGGTGTAAAAGAAAAACTCATTTTATATCTTTATAGAATAGGGTTACGTCGTGCACATAAAGTATACTTTCAAAACAAGGACAATCAGCGATATATGTTGCGGCATAATGTAGTGAAAAGTAGATATTCTTTACTTCCAGGTTCAGGAGTCAATTTGAAAAAATATTCTTTTGAGAAATATCCGAGCGATACAGATGAATATATTTTTACAACTTTTGGGCGTATTATGAAAAGTAAAGGTATAGATGAATTGTTGAAGGCTGCAGAGATCATTCGGAAGAGATATCCAAAGATCAGGTTTCGATTAATTGGATTTTTTGATGAAGATTATGAGAAAGTTGTCTATGAAGCTATGAGAAAAGGTGATATTGAATACATAGAGCAGCAGCAAGACATATTTTCTTTTTTAGTAGAGACACATGCTGTTATACATCCGTCCCATTCAGAAGGAATGAGCAATGTATTGTTGGAAGCTGCTGCAACAGGCAGACCGGTTATTGCGAGTAATGTGCCAGGATGTCAAGAAACTTTCGATGAGGGTATTAGTGGCTTGGGATTTCAGGCGAAGGATTATAAAGCATTAGTAGAAACTATCGAAAGATTTCTGGCACTTCCTTATGAACAGAAAGTGTCTATGGGTGAAGCGGGACGAAAAAAAATGGAAAAGGAGTTTGATCGCAATATTGTTGTAGATAAATATATGAAAGAGATAAACAGTATATGCGGTGTTAGGTAAGTCATGTGTGGTATTAACGGATATCTGGATTTTAAGAAAAATCTTGATATAGAAAAAATAGAAAAGATTGTTCATTTAATGAATGAACAAATCAAATATAGAGGTCCTGATGAGGAAGGAATTTATACGTCGGATTCATTGTGTATTGGAATGAGACGGTTATCGATACTGGATATCAAGGATGGCTCTCAACCGATATATAATGAGGATAAAACGCTAGCTGTTATTTATAATGGTGAAATATATAATTTTCAGGAAATAAAAAAAGAATTGGAAGAAAAAGGGCATAGATTTCGAACAAATACAGATACAGAAGTAATTGTACATTGTTTTGAAGAATATGGAACGAAAGCTTTTGATTTATTTGATGGAATGTATGCGTTTGCGCTTTATGACAGAACACAGGAGAATATATATCTTGTCCGCGATCGGATGGGGGAGAAACCCTTATATTATTATATAGATGATGAGTGTCTTCTGTTTGGATCTGAATTAAAAAGCTTATTAATAACAGGAAAGATAAAAAAGGAAATTAGTATTCGTGCGTTAAATCAATTTCTGCAGTTGACTTATATTCCGGCTCCATTATCTATATTCAAAAATGTATGGAAATTAAGACCGGGACATTATTTGAAAATAAATAAAGAAGGGAAATGGAAAGATTGTGAATATTGGAATATTCCTGTAAGAACACCTCAGTGGAGCGATTATAAAAAAGCAAAGAAGAAATTATATCTTCTTTTGAGAAAGTCAGTAAAACGAAGAATGGTTAGTGATGTTCCGGTCGGAGCATTTTTATCAGGAGGAGTGGATTCTGGAAGTATTGTTGGACTGATGAGTAAAATCAGTGACAAAAAAATTGATACCTTCACTATTGGATCAAGCATTCAGGAATATGATGAAAGATCACGTGCTAATGAAATCGTAAAAAAGAACGGTACAAATCATCATGAAAAAATATTTGATTATGCTGCATTTCCTGCGATAGTAGATATGATCATCAGTCAGATGGATGAGCCATTTGCCGATTCTTCGGAATTGTCAGTATATCTTTTGTCTGAATATGTAAAAGACTCCGTTACGGTAGTACTGACAGGGGATGCAGGAGATGAAATATTTGCGGGATATAATAAGTATCTTTTTGGATATTATAGCAAAATATATCGGAAAATTCCAGTTGTTTTCAGGGAGAAAATAATCAAACCTATAGTCCATTCTATGAAAGATACTAATCGTATTATGCGAAAAATTCGTAAAGTTATAGATAATGTTGAAAAAGATCCGTGTGAATGTCATAAGGCGCTTATGTGTATGGGTATAAAGATGGACGAGATTGGATTATTGCTCAAGTCCCAATATCGGGATGAACATAGCTTTGATTTTATTGATGATTATTATAACCAATTTCCGGAAGCGAGCGCTCTTCAGAAAGCGTTGTATACGGATTTAAAAGTTGTATTGGAAGGGGATATGCTTGTAAAAACAGATCGTATGAGTATGCGCCATTCGATAGAAACAAGAATTCCAATGCTTGCAAAAGAAATTATAGAGTTTTCAATAAATCTTCCTGATAAATTTAAACTCAAGGGAAGGAACAGAAAAAGAATCCTGAAAGATTCAATGAGAATAGTACTTCCCAAAAACTTTGATAAGTATCCTAAAAGTGGATTTGAAGTTCCGGTAGATCATTGGCTTAGAAATGAGATGAAAGAGGAAGTAGAACGTGTATTTGCACGTGAAAAGATAGAAAAGCAAGGACTATTTAAATATGAGTATATACGAAATATAATAAATGAACATTTTTCAGGAAAAAGAAACCGAAAAGATGAATTATGGGTTTTGTATGTTTTTGAAAAATGGTATGAGGAGGTAATGGAATGAACTTATATGAAGAGTTGTTAAGCGGGCGAGAGAAGTTATCTTTGATAGGATTAGGGTATGTTGGGATGCCAATAGCAGTTGCATTTGCGAAAAAATTAGAAGTAATAGGATTTGATGTAAATGCACAAAAAATTGCGCTTTATCAATCTGGGATTGACCCGACCAAAGAGGTGGGAGACGATGCTATTAAGGATACTACCATAGAATTTACAGATGATGAGAGTAGGTTAAGAGAAGCAAAATTTCATATCGTAGCGGTCCCTACTCCAGTTAATGCGGATCATACGCCAGATCTTTCACCGGTTGAGGGAGCAAGTAAGATTCTTGGTAGAAATCTTACTAGAGGGAGTATTGTAGTTTTTGAATCAACTGTTTATCCGGGAGTTACAGAAGAAGTCTGTGTTCCAATACTAGAAGAAGAATCAGGACTGAAATGCGGACTGGATTTTAAGATAGGATATAGCCCTGAACGTATTAATCCTGGAGATAAAGTACATAGATTGGAGACAATAAAAAAAATTGTCAGTGGTATGGATGATGAAACATTGAATATTATTGCCAGGGTATATGAACTTGTTGTGGAAGTTGGAGTGCATCGGGCAGAAAGTATTAAAGTAGCAGAAGCGGCCAAAGTGATAGAGAATAGCCAGAGAGATATTAATATTGCGTTTATGAATGAACTTTCGATTATCTTTAATAAGATGGGGATTGATACGCAGGCTGTATTAGAGGCGGCGGGGACGAAATGGAATTTTCTGAAATTTCATCCAGGTCTAGTTGGAGGACATTGTATTGGAGTGGATCCATATTATTTGACGTATAAGGCAGAAATGCTTGGATATCATAGTCAAATTATTTTGTCAGGACGGCGTATTAATGACGACATGGGGAAATATGTTGCTGAAAATTGTCTGAAGAATTTGATAACAGCGGATAAAAATGTTAAAAATGCGCAGGTGGCAATTCTTGGATTTACCTTTAAAGAGAATTGTCCTGATACAAGAAATACAAAAATTATTGATATAGTGGATGAACTAAAAGAATATGGAATTCATCCGCTAGTTGCTGATCCAACAGCGGATGAAGATGAAGCTAAAAGACTATATGGTATTGAATTTACGGATATTGATGACATCAAAGGTATGGATGTAGTGATTCTTGCTGTAGCGCATCAAGAATTCACTAAGTTTAGAAGAGAAGATCTGGATGCATTGTATGGTAGCGGAAGAAAGGTTCTGTTAGATCTTAAAGGATTACTTAACCGTAGAGAATATGAAGATGCTGGATATAGTTATTGGAGGTTATAAATATGGGATATAAGAATATAAAGTTTCCGAAAGAGAGTTTGTTTTTAGTTACGGGAGGCGCAGGCTTTATCGGTTCAAATCTTTGTGAGGCAATTTTAAAACTTGGATATAGAGTAAGATGTCTGGATGATCTTTCTACAGGTAAGCAGGAAAACATTGATTTATTCAAAGAATTTCCAGATTACGAATTTATAAAAGGGGATATTAAGGATCTGGAAATTTGTATGAAAGCTTGTAAGGATGTTGATTTTATTCTTCATCAGGCAGCCTGGGGAAGTGTTCCCAGAAGTATTGAAATGCCTCTTCTTTATGAGGAAATTAATATCCGGGGCACTTTAAACATGATGGAGGCAGCCAGGCAGAAGGGGGTAAAAAAATTTGTCTATGCGTCCAGCTCTTCGGTGTACGGGGATCATCCGGTACTGCCTAAAAAGGA
>OFGE01001877.1_pt1 | contig 16886 bp, 12 predicted proteins | sample 1521681 | NCBI WGS metagenome assembly OFGE01 (sample SAMEA3504093, study PRJEB24116) | mouse gut metagenome | biome: mouse gut; feature: mouse-associated habitat; material: faeces | place: Denmark | collected 2011 | reverse complement strand
TAACTGCTCCATCTTGATCTTACGCTCTTTCTCCGTCGTCATCAGCTTCATGATCGGAGGCTGGATGATCGGCACCAGTGACATATAAGAATATGCCGCCACCGCGATCGGCCCCATGATCGCTGTCTGCGATAATTTGCCGGCAAGGAAGATGGATGTCGGTCCGTCCGCACCGCCGATAATAGAGATCGCTGCCGCCGCCTTGTCAGAGAAGCCCATTGCCATGGCTCCGAGATAAGCGGCGAAGATACCAAACTGTGCCGCCGCACCCAGAAGAAAACTCTTCGGGTTGGCAATCAGCGGTCCGAAGTCTGTCATCGCACCTACTCCAAGGAAGATCAGAGACGGAAGGATCGACCATTCATCTAACAGATAGAAATAATAGAGCAATCCGCCTGTCCCGTTCGCCGCGTCCTCCGCATGCAGCATAATATCCGGGAAGATATTAACGAGCAGCATACCAAACGCAATCGGTACCAGGAGCAGAGGTTCAAATCCATGTCTGATTGCTAAATATAGGAAAAAACATGCAACTGCAATCATGATCAGATTGCCGCCTGTAAGACTGAAAAATGCTGTCTGCTGCACGAGGTTTCCCAATGTCGTTGTTATATATTCCATTTTTTAACCTCCAGTCGTGTCATATAATCACAGGATTATATCTAATTCAATGTCGCAAGAACAGCACCGGCTTCAATCGCGTCTCCTACTGCCGCATTGATACTTGCCACGGTTCCGTCTTCCGGCGCCACAACCGGGATCTCCATCTTCATTGCCTCAATGATCACGACCGCGTCGCCCTTCTTCACGCTCTGACCCACATTAGCCTCGATCTTGAATACCTTCCCTGCTGCTCCTGCCTTCACTTCGATAGAGCCTGCTCCCGCTGCCGCTTTCGGCGCTGCCTTTGGCGCCGCCGGGGCTGCTTTCGGCGCCGCTGCTCTTGGTGCCGCCGCTGCCGGCGCTCCTGAACCGTTCTCTTCTACCGTAACATCATATACATTGCCATTCACCGTAATCGTATAATTTTTCATCTTAAATAATCCTCCTTTGGGTATTATGCTTTCCATTTATTTGCCGGGCGGCGTCTGATGCTTCTCACAAAAAATCCTCCTGCGCTGGCTTCATCCATGCCGTCCGCTTCCCTTGCCGCCGCAATCGCCGCCGCAATAACCGCAATCAGTTCCGTATCGTCCGTCTCCGGCGCCGCTTCTGGGACGCTCACAGGCGCGCTTACGGCCGGAGCGCTCACAGGCTCCTCTTTCTTCTTAGGTCCGAACAGCGTCGGGATAATCTTGAACCGGGCAATCAGGAACGAAATAAAGATCAAGACCACAAACACGGTTCCCATTCCAAGAAGGGTATTCATTCCCGCTTTCGCCAGGATCTCCTTCGTGGAATACTTCGCATCCACCGTCATAGTCTCCATGTAAGACTGCTCGTCGAAGATGAACGTAATCGTCGCTTCCCTCTCCGAAAACTTGGCGTCTGCAGATACCTTGTATCCGTCGTTCGTGACTTCGGAAGTAAATTCGCCGTGGCTTTCATACTCCCCGCATTCGTCAACAGCCGCTTCCCATGCGTTCAATGCGCCAAGGAAACTTTCTGCCGTGACCGGAATCCCTGTCTGGATCAGTTGAAAATCCAGGGTCAGCTCTTTCATATTCCGGAACTCTTTCAACATCTCTTCGTCAGCATTGGTGCAATATTGAATCATGAACTCCGTGGTCTGCTCGATAGCCGCATCGTTATACTCAGCATCCTCGGCCTTCTGGCTGCTCCCACATGCGGTAAAACAAAGCATCACAGCGACAGCACAGAGTAATAAGCTAATTTTTTTCCTCACTTTGCCTCACCTCTCTAAACCGATCCGTGTTTTTTCATCGGACGGTCTTCTCTCTTCGTGAACAACATCTCGAATGCCCCGATTACATATTTCCTTGTCTCGCCTGGCTCGATGATGGTATCCACATAGCCTCTTCTAGCAGCAGATAACGGGCTTGACTGCAATTCACGGTACTGTGCAGTTTTCTCTTTTAATGTGTCGGCGTCTGCTCCTGCATACATGATCTTGGCGGCAAGACCTGCCTCCATCATGCCAATCTCAGCCGTCGGCCATGCATACACCATGTCTGCGCCGATGGACTTACTGTTCATAGTGACATACGCGCTCCCAAACGCCTTGCCGATGACCACATTCACCTTAGGCACGGTGGCATTGGCAAATGCATAGGTAAGCTTTGCCGCCTCCCTTGCAAGGTTCTTCTCCTCATACTCACATGCCGCAAATCCAGTCACATTGGTAAGCGTCAGCACAGGGATGTTAAAAGCGTCGCAGAAATTCACGAACTCGGCCGCCTTCTTTGCGCCGTCCGCAGATAAGGAGCCGTCGAACTGAGCCGTAACTTCCGACTCTTCGTCATATACCTTAGAACGGTTCGCCACTGCTCCCAACGTCATGCCGTTCAGACGGATGAATCCTGTCACCATATCCTTTGCATAATCACGCTTCGTCTCGAAGAATACATTGTCATCTGCAATCATGGAAAGTGCGATCGAAGTATCCTCCGCCGCATTCTCAATACCCTCGCAGAGGCGGTTCAGGCTGTCCGTACATTCTTCATAAGCGCCATTCTCTTCATTGTTGCCGGGAATCATGCAGACCAGCGCGCGGATATTCGCAAGAATCTCCTCCTCGCTCCCCACTGCGTCCACAAGCCCTGCTTCTTCGCTCTGGAATTTTGCCGAAGAAGTATCAAGTTTCGATACGTTGTTGCCTGGCAGGGCATTAGGGGAGTTCACGAACAATTTCGCCTTAACAGCCTCCATGAATGTAAAGTCCGTCAACGCAGGAATCACGGATAAGCCGCCGCCGCATGTCCCAAAAATTGCCGTGATCTGCGGAATTACCCCGGAAGCCATGGTCTGCTTCATGTAAAGGTTCCCAAACGCATGCAGCGCATCCGTCGCCTCCTGAAGCCTGAGCCCCGCACAGTCCACAAGACCGATGACAGGCGCTCCCATCTTCATTGCCATATCATAGATATTCGCAATCTTCTTCGCATGCATCTCGCCCACTGCCCCGTTCAGGACAGACACATCCTGGCTGTACACATACACCAAATTCCCGTCAATTACTCCATAGCCGGTGATCACGCCGTCGGCAGGAGTCTCTTTTTCCTGCATGTTGAAATCCGTGTTCCTGGCAGTTACAGCCCCGCCGATCTCAACAAAGCTTCCTGCATCAAGTAATGATGTTACTCTCATACTTGCCGCACTCTCTGTTGCCATGTTGCCCATAGTCAAGTCCTCCATTTTCTTACATATTAAAATAGTAAAACCAAATTTTTGCCAATTATATTATATCCCTTTTGCCGGTTTCCTGCAACAATTTTCTAAAATTTTGTTAATCCTTTCACATAGAAAAAAGGAGCCTCCCCGCCCCTTTCTATGTTCCTATTATAATTTCTTGATCTTCCCATTCAACTGCGGGCATTTCTCAAGCAGAAACTCCTTCCATTCTTCAATCCCCTCGCCCGCAAGGGCTTCCTTGGGGAATCCGATCATGGCTCTCGGGCTTCCTACCATATCTTTGTCTCTCTTAACGACCAGCCCAAGCCCACGCTCTGACTCAAGCAGCCTTACGACCTGCCCGTATTCAAACGCCTTTTTTTTGATCTTGGTCACACTCTCAAAACGCTCTTCGTAGAAATCAATCTGGGCAATGACCGCATCCCCATTCTTTGCTTTCCTGCGCCGATACATCTCCTCCGCATCCCCGGCGGCGGTAGCGCGCACTGCCTTTCTCCATACCGTCCTGTTAATGAACATGGCAGCGGCTGCAAGGACCACCCACCCAGCAAGATACTTGACCAGAAAAAACAGAAGTCCCGGCAGGGTTCCCCCGCCCGGCTCCCCGTAGATGAAGATGAACACCAGCACCAGGATTCCCGCCCCCACGGAAATAAACTTCATCGTCAAGTCACTGCTGTCTGAATCATACAGCTCACAGACCGCCTCCAGCGTTTCGATTGTCTCCTCATATACTACACGGTAATTATATGCCATATATCTTTCCCTTCCATAAAAATCAATCTCCGGACAGCCTTTTATAAAAAGCGAGGGTATCGCCAAATAGCTAATTGTTAACTATCTCACGATACCCAGTCCTATCCCTTATCGGACGTAATCTGTCTGCCCGCAGGGCATACATATGTAAGAATTATTCTCCTTCAACCATTTTATCGACCTTGCCGGAGAAGACAAACATGATGACTCCACAGGCAATAATGACAACTGCAACTCCGCCGTATCCTTTGATAAAGTCTATCTTGGAAAGCCAGTTGTAGAGCATCGCGCTTCCCTGAGAAGCGAAGAAGATTGCCAGCGGCCAGATTCCAAGCAGCGTACCAAGCAGCTTCTTAGGAGCATACTTGCTGATGAAAGAATTCCCCAGAGGCGAGAAAATAACTTCGCCCACTGTCATAAATACCGCCGCAAGGACGATGATCCAGATACCTACCGGATCCTTTGTTCCGGAACCCGCAAGGATTGCTGCAAATACCATCGTCGCAGGAGTAAGCCCTAGGATAATGATTCCGAGAGCCGTCTTCTTGAACATTCCTAAATCTCCCTGAGGCCTCTGCCTTAACTTCGCCCAGATTCCAGCAAATACCGGACACAAGACGATACAGAGCAGACCATTCATAGAGTCGAACCACGCCGTCGGCATCGTAAAGGAACCGATGTTCCAGTTCGCCCATCCAAGACCTGCCTCGCTGGTAGGACCGAACTCGAAGTATACCGGATTGTATACCATGTACCAGATCAGCCAGAAAATACCGGAAAATGCTGTTACGATTAAAATTGCAATAACACGTTTCTTCTCAAGTTTCGTAAGAGGAGCCGTATCCTTTTCTGCCTTCTCAACATTCTCAACACGGTTATCAACAAGGAATGGTTTCTTTCCGGCATCGCCGAAGAACTTCATTCCAAAGATCCACCATACGCAGTCAACAAAGAGCGCGATCGCACACACAAGGAACAACACACGGTATCCGGCCACTTTTGCAAGAAGCGAAAGGAACGTCGTACCGCTGAAAGAACCGATGTTTACAAACGTATACTGCAGGCTGAATACGGTATCCAGCTCATCCTCGTCGGCAAGCGGGAATAAACGTCCGTTAATACCGGAAACGTTTCCTTTGAAGAAACCTGTACCTACAGCAACCAGAATAACCATCGCCCATACCATTCCGATTCCGTTCGCTTTCCATGCGCACAGATATCCCAGACCCATTAAGATCTCACCGATCGGAACAAGAAGACGGGGGCTGACCCAACGGTCGGCAATATATCCACCGATGATCGGCGTGATATAAGTAAGCGCCACCAGGTTCGCAGCCATTGTCGTCGCCACGGACTTATCCATCCCAAGTCCGCCCTTCACTGCCTCTGCGGCAATGAAAATCGTGAGTCCCCACTTGGCAGCGTAGTATGCGAGTCGTTCAAATGTAAAGGAAAGACAGCACACATAAAAGCCAAATGGAAAACTCTTTTTTGTTTTTCCCATAAGTTTTACCCTCCAATGATTTAATTTGCTTTCGTTTGGCAAAATATACAAACAAAAGCCTCCAATGGAATATATAATAGCATGATATGACCAAAAACACAATACAAACTTTTAAGAAAAGTTTAAGTAAATCTGGAAAATATTTTATATTTTTTTTATAATCTCCCTTACAGGTCTGCCATGCGCCCCAGGATCTGCTGGTAGAACTGCTCCTGGCCTTGCTTTTGTTCCAGCACGTCCAAGATTACTCCGTCCTTTAAAAAGAGAATCCGGCTGCAGTTGCTTGCCACCTGCGGGTCATGTGTTACCATGACGATTGTCTTTTTGTACTCCTGATAGATCCGGTTCAATGCCTCAATTACGATCTTCCCCGACTTGGAGTCCAGATTGCCCGTAGGCTCGTCCGCCAGAATCAGATCCGGCTCATTAATAAGGGCGCGGCAGATAGCGACTCTCTGCCTTTCTCCGCCGGACAATTCATAGGGATACTTCTTGGTCAGATGGTCAATCCGGAAATGCTCGGCATGCTCCCTGGCGCAGGCAAAGCACTTTTCTTCCTCCGCCTTGTCAAGAATCATGGGGAGCATGATATTTTCTTCCACGGTCAGGCTGTCCATCAGGTAAAAATCCTGAAAAACAAAACCGATTTCCCGGCGGCGGATATCCGCAAGCTCATCCATCCACAGTTCGTTTACCTTTCTGTCTTTAAAATACAGTTCGCCCTTCGTCGGACGGTCAATCAACCCCAAAAGCTTTAAAAGCGTCGTCTTTCCGCACCCGGACTTTCCCATGATTCCCACAAACTCATTTTCTTCAATCTGGAAATCCAGTCCCTTCAATACCTTGACCACACCATCCTCTGCCGTGGGAAGCTTATAATTACGCACCAGCTCTTCTGCTTTTAATATACTGCCCATACCTACACCTCGCCTACCTTTTTCTCAATCTGCCGGATATTCCATTCCGTCAAAAGCCACGCCAGGATACCGAACATTATCAGTTCACCTGCCGCCGAAGGAATCAGCATCCTAAGAAACCTCTCCTGGACATCCTCTTCATAGAGCCTTGCCCGCAGGCTTCCGTACACCAGTCCCGCGCTTAACGTTCCTGCCACAAGCGCCGTCAGGATATAGTATACTCTAATTTCACTTCTTATAAGCGCAGTCCTCTCCTGGCGCTTCATCCCCATACAGTTCAAGAACTGTGCCTTGCGGACATTTCCTTTCTTCTCCGTCATCATCTTAATTCCAAGAAGCAGTATGGAAGCGGCAAAAAACGCTCCCCCAAGAAGCGCTGCCATGGTCTTTCGCATCCTGAGTTCTGCGTCTGCGCGCTCCTTTACCTCTGTTTTCAGATAATGGCTTTTTACCTTGGTATCGTATCTATCCTCCTGCCTGTGCCGTTCTTTGAACGCCGAAAATTCCGGTTCCAGCCTCTTTAACGCCTCCTCGTCTCCATTGATCAGCACAAGCCTTGTAGGTCCCTGGTTCGGTTCCCATCCTTCCATTTGCATCTCTTCCAAGGTCTGGATCTCACCCGTGAGGGGATTCGTCACCTTCCACTCATCCCTCGCCTTCTCAAAATAGGCATCGGAAAAAACCACCAGGTTCTCCCGCTCCCCCTGACATAAGATCCCCGTCAGGCTGTCCATCTCTTCCCCAACAATCTGCCGCACATAGTAAGAAGTCACCGTCAGGGAATGGGCGAATTCAGCCGGAAAATTATCCGGGCTGTATCCCTCGCACACAGGACCGGTATAGAGTACCGGCGTTTCCATCGGCACATAGGTATCATAACGGTCGATGGGCTGCGCCTCCGTCCCCAGATCCTGCTGGTGTACAATGTAGATTTTCTCTCCCTGGCTGTCAAGCCCTAGCTCCCGCTTTTGGTAAGCCGGATTTTGCTTCTTTTTCAGCATATGGTAGGTAGACTCGGAAATCCCGATATTCTGGCTTCCGATTCCCGCTGTATCCGACTCGCTTCCCGATACCCGTACCATGGGATACACTTCCGCCTCCACTCCGTCCGTAACATTAAGCTTCTCAAGGAGGGCATCATCCTCCTTTCCTTCCCCGGCAATCAATACCAGATCATAGGGGAACAAAGCTTCCGTATCCGTTACCAGGCGCGCCGAGAAGAACTGCACCCCGAACAGGGCGATGATGCAGGTATGCAGCACGCAAAGTCCGAAAATATACCACACCGCACTCCTGGACCGATGGTAAAAGGGATGGTGCTTTAACAGCTTTGGCAGCGCGCCCTTTCTTTTTTTTCTGTGGATCAGATATCCTGCGATCCCATATCTGAGGATCAGATAAACGCCCAGAAAGCAGTTCAGTATAAATTCTACATCCTCTGCGTTCACGTTCTTCTGGTATTCCTTTAGCCCTACCGCTATCAAATAGATTCCCGCCGCCACGAACACGATGTGGAAGCGTCTGGGGATACGCTCCTTCATCATCTGGAGATCCGTAGAACTTCCCATCCGCAAACCCACGAACAGGTCATGGGTCACAAAAAACGTTGTCAGATAGATCAGCAGCATGACAGGAACCGTCTTTACGAAAAGAAGGGGTGAAAACCAACCTGCAGGGCCGCCCGCAGTTTCCCGGAACAGCGTCACAAGCGCCACTCCAAGGATACCGCCAAAAACCAAGGAAACCAGGGCGCCGATGCCAAGCTCCAGCCCCATGCAGGAATACATGGTCTTTGTACGGATTCCAAGGGTCTTGAACACACCATATTCCGGAAGCCGCTTTCTCAGGTAATAGAGGAGCAGCAAAACAAGCATCATAAGCCCCACCAGCCCCAGTTCCACCAGCCCCCGGAACAGAATCTCCCCAGCGCCTGCCGGATAACCAGCCCTATAGCTCATATCTCCTGCCTTTATCAGCGACTGCATCCCGAACCCTGCCACCACAAAAGCAAACACCAGTCCGTTACAGGTAAGAAGCACCGAATATTCTTTCAGGTTTCCCACGAAATTCTTCCAGATAACGACGAAAAACAGGCGGCTATACTTTCCCGGAAAATACAGGCGCCTTTTACGCTCTGCCTTCTCAAGCTTCTCCTTTTTCTCGTACTCGATCTTATCCCCCAGCTCCCGCTCCCAGATTTCTATCATCTTGCGTCCGATACATTCCACTCCTGAAAGCAGCATAAGGACGCCCGGATACAAAATTGCCTCAATCGCATTGGAGCAGACTGACCCAATCATATACTCCCACGCATTCACATAGGTAAATACGATTGCCATCAGAATCACGGCTACGTTTATATGCCAGTCCTTTCCCCAAAACATTGCCGCCAGATATATCACGCACATGACGGCAATCCCCACTTCCTCTCCTACGCTGCTTTTAGTCGCCGCAAGCCTGCCTGCTTTACGGCACAATTGTCCTGTATTTTATTTCAGAGTACTTCCACTTTACAGGCATGTTCTTTCGTCTTTCTGCAATAGCTGATCCCGACTGCCAGAATCCTTCCGGTAAACTTTGGCGTTTCCCCAAGTTTCCCTCTAAAACGCAATTGATATCCCTTTGCTTTGATCTGTTCCACCGCATCCTTTGGCGTACTGTCTATCTTTAATTCAAGGATGATCCCATCGTTGTTCCTTTGATCCGGATAAAAGATAAAATCTACAAATCCCTCCCCCGCCTTATCTTCCCGTTCCACACGGTAATTGTTCCTCGCTGACAGATAGACAAGATTCACGACTGCCGACAATTCCGCTTCACTGTTATAAGAAAGGATGGGGGACTCTGTGTCATGGGCATACTTTAATATCTCTGCCATCGTCCGGACATCGCCTGCAAGAGTGGCTTTCACCATTCTTTCTGATTCTTTCGCCAGGCGATGAACGTATCCCAGAGAATCTTTGGACAACAGCAGCTTCTCATACTGTAACATTAGCTCCCTGTTGGGAATATAGACTTTCCCATCTTTATAAGTCAGCAGGCCATAGACCACCATGGCTGAGTAAACCTCATCCTTCGTCTCCAGATTCATTGACACTGCCGCATAATTCTGAACCTCTGCCCTCACCCCTTCTCCTGCAACCATCAGGACAAGATCGTCCTGGATTTCCTCAATATCGTTACGGATATAATAGAAAATCTCATCATACGGACCGGAGCTGGTCCAGTAACATGCCAGCTCATCGTCTGTTAATGCACAGACGACCGATCGCGGATTATAGATTCTGCTTCCTTTTCCCGTGTAATAACCATCATACCAGATACGTAAGTCCTCTCTGGTAATCTCTGGCTCTTGGGTATCCCGCAGATAGACCTCAAAAAGCCTGTCAACTTCATTTTCCAGAAACCCGAAATATTCACTGAATTTTTTCCGATTCGTCATATCGTATTCCAGAAACATATTCAATTCCGAACCACTGGAATATTTGGCGATCGGAAGCACTCCCGTCATATAGGCAAGTTCCACGTATGCCTTGTCCTTCAACAGAGCTTTCAAAAAGCGAAGATATTGCGCCCTGTCTTCCTCCGTAATAAAGGGCAGATGAAATACCGCATCCCACTCATCCATTACAAAAATAAACTTTTGGTTCGTTTTTTGGAAAATGCAGTTAAGGACATCCCATAAGGCATCTTCCATCCCAAGCCCCAGCTCCGGATATGCTTCTTTCAGATCTTGGTTGATTCCATCCTGTATACGTTCAATATACTGCATATACTCCATACTTTGCCTTGGAAAGTCCGTCTCACTGAAATCAATATAAATAACGTTATGTTGATTTAAATGTTTACGGTAATCCGGATTTTCTTTCCCATTGTTATCTCTTGCAATCCTAAGTCCGTCAAACAGTCTGTCGCTCTTGGCCGCCCTTCCAAAAAACGCATCCACCATATTCGCCATGACACTTTTTCCGAACCTTCTCGGCCTTGTGATGCAAAAATACCTGTTCGGTTTTCCGAGGGCTGCGATCAAGTCCCTGAGTAATTCTGATTTGTCAACAAAATATGGGTCTGAAACAATCCCGCAATATTTCTCATAAGAATTCCTGCTGTTCAGGAATCTCCCCATAGCCGCACACTCCTTCCGTCAGGGCTTTCCTGTTATTAAATGGGCCGCGTATATCCTTTCAGCCACTCCCGTTCTTCCTCTGTAAGGCGCGGCCCAATCTTTTCATAGACCTGCTCATGGTAATGGTTCAGCCATTCCCGCTCATCCCGGCTCATCTCCTCCGGGTCGATTCCGTCCAGATCGATGGGGGCAAATGTTATCGTCTCGAAATACATGAACTGCCCGTACTTATTCTTCACGCCTTTTCGCACCACGAATTCATTTTCGATACGGATGCCGAACTTCCCGTCCTCATAAATCCCAGGCTCGTCCGTAATGACCATTCCCTCTTCCAGCTTGTGGTGCTCGTTCTTGCTGGGGACCACATACCAGCGGAAGCCCGTAGGCGACTCATGGACATTGGCAAGATAGCCTACGCCATGCCCCGTACCGCACTGGTAATCCAAATCCAAGTCCCAAATCGGTCCTCTCGCCAGCACGTCAAGGTTATAGCCGTAGCATCCATAAAGGAAACGCGCCCGGGACAGGCGCATCATCGCCCGCACTACCGCCGTAAAGTACCGCTTCATCTGGGCATCCACAGAACCAAGCACAAACGTCCTGGTGATATCGGTAGACCCCTCGTAATAACCGCCGCCGGTATCATTTAAGAAGAACGCCCCGTGCGACAGCGTTACGTCCGACTCCTCGCTGGGAGAATAATGCATCATCGCCGCATGGTCAGCAAATGCACATAACGGCTCAAAACTGTCCCGGATATACCCCTCCTGGGCGGCGCGCAGTTCCGTAAGCTTCTCTGCGGAACTAAGCTCCGTAATCGTCTCCTTATCGTAGCGGGTCTTGACCCAGTACATGAACTTGGTGACAGCCACGCCATCCTTAATATGCGCCTCCCGAATATTCCCAAGCTCCACCTCGTTCTTCATAGCCTTCATGAGAATGGTAGGGTTCGCCGCTTCTACAATCTTGCAGGGAATGCTCTTATAGAGGGCGTAGTTCATCATCATCGGGTCGATTAACACCGTCTCGGAAACATCCAGCGTCTTGATGTCCTCATAAATTCCATTGTAAGGATGTATCCTCACCTGATTCTTTTTAAGCTCCTCATGAATGCGGCCATCCAGTTTGGAATCATCCACATAAAGCTCTACGGTATCCTTTCTCACAATCGCATAAGAAAGCAGGAGCGGGAAGAAATCAATATCGTCTCCCCGGACATTCAAAAGCCAGCAGATATCATCCAAAGATGCGATAATATGGGAATCTGCCCCGTACTCTTCCATGGCCTTGCGCACACGGAGCAATTTCGATTCCGTACTCTCGCCGGAGTATTTCTCCTCCAGGAAAAATGCCGGTTTGTCGGAAAGGGGCGGCCTCTCCTCCCAGATAGCGTCAATCAAATCAACGGAATACTCGATGCGGATCTGTTTCTTCGCCAGCTCTTCTTCATATTCCTTTCCTTCCTCCACAGAGAGTACACGTCCGTCAAAGGCGACCGTCCCGCCCTCCGGAACGCATCCGCACAAATATTCCGTAATCGACGGCGTCTCTCCCACGAACATCTTCATCAGCCGGATACCGCTGCCTTTCAGTTCATTCTCTGCCTGGAAGAAATATCTCCCGTCCGTCCACAGCCCTCCGTCGTCTCTGGTAATGACTACCGTTCCGTAAGAACCGCTGAATCCGGAAATATACTTTCTTGCCTTAAAATGTTCCCCCACATATTCACTCTGGTGAAAGTCTGCAGTCGGCACAACATAGGCGTCAATCCCTTTTTCTGCCATAAGCGACCTAAGCGCAATAATCCTTTCTGCTACGTTCATAAATGAAACCTCCTCAGATAAAAAATCGTATATGGATACTGTAACATAAATCCATACTAAAGTACAATTTTTTATCTTGAATAGGGTAAAAAATTATGCTATGATTTGCTAGAAACTCTTTGATACTTTGAAGACTAGAATGAGGTGATACCATGGCAGCACGCATCAAAAACATGACCCAGGGGAAGCCCGCTTCCCTGATCTTTGCATTCGCCCTCCCCCTAATGGTGGGCAATGTATTCCAACAACTGTATACCGTCGTAGACACTATGGTCGTAGGAAAAGCCCTCGGCGTTGCCGCCCTTGCCGCCCTTGGCGCCGCAGACTGGCTGAACTGGATGATGCTGGGAATCATCCAAGGCTTTACTCAGGGTTTTGGAATCCTGATGGCGCAGGAGTTCGGCGCCGGCAGATACGATAACCTGCGCAAGTCCATCGGAAATGCAGCCGTCCTGTCGCTGGTATCCTCCATGGTACTGCTCCTGGCCGGGCAGTTGTTGACGCGCCCGGTCTTGAACCTCTTGCAGACACCACCGGAAATCCTTGCAGATACCTTGCTGTACCTGCGCATCATGTACCTTGGCGTCCCGGTGGTCATGGCATATAACCTGCTGGCTTCGATCCTGCGCTCCCTCGGGGACGGCAAGACGCCCTTAAACGCCATGATCGTTGCCGCTCTCACCAACATTGCGCTGGATCTTCTGTTTGTGCTGGTCTTTGGGCTCGGGATTGCCGGGGCCGCCGCCGCAACCTTAATTGCCCAGATGATTTCCAGCCTGTTCTGCCTGTACCATATCCGCAAAATCGAGCTGTTAAGCTTCACACCTTCGGATTTCCGGATGACCGGCCGACAGCTCCCCTTGCGTCTGCTGATGCTTGGATTTCCCATGGCTTTCCAGAATGCCATCATTTCCGTAGGCGGTATGATCGTACAATTCGTGGTAAATGGATTCGGCGTCATCTTTATTGCCGGTTTCACCGCCACCAACAAACTGTACGGCGTATTAGAAGTCGCCGCCACCTCCTACGGCTATTCCATGGTCACATATGCCGGGCAGAATCTTGGGGCAGGAAGGACAGACCGCATCCGCAAAGGAGTAAAATCCGCAATCCTGATTGCACTTTTGACCTCTCTGGTGATTGCAATCCTGATGCTTTTTGGCGGGAAGATAATTCTTTCGTGGTTCATCTCCGGAACGCCGGAGGAATTCGAGCAGACATTGAAGATCGCCTATTCCTATCTGGCAATCATGAGCGTCTGCCTGCCGATTCTATACACCCTGCACATTACACGTTCCGCAATCCAGGGAATGGGCAATACCGTCCTCCCTCTGGTCTCCGGCATTGCGGAATTTATCATGCGTGCCGTCACAGCCATCTTCCTTCCTATGCTAATCGGGGAAAACGGTATCTTCTATGCGGAAATCATGGCGTGGACAGGGGCCACTGTCATACTGGTAATCAGTTATTTTGCAGTGATACGGAAAATGGAAAGAATGCTCCGCAGATATTGATAATTCTGCACCCGGTGCTGATTGCATAGTAACGGTTGAAATTTTTTCTACCGCAAACGCATCCTTCCAGACCGTCCCGATATATAGCGTAAATGCAAAAAATGCGGCAGCCGCAAACAGCCATTTTCCCCACACCAATCCAAACAAAGCTGTCATGACTGCCGTATAAGCGGCAGAAAGAGCGGCAATATGGATATCCTTTAAATATGCGCCCCACTTTTGGGCCAAACAGAAAAAACATCCGACATATACAAGCAGCATTGCCCAAAACACCAGCATTTGCATCCTTCCCATAGTTTGGACCGGCATTTCAGAAGAATTTAACAGCATTTGCACAAATCCATATAGGCTTATGACAAACGGGGTCAGAATGAGCGCCGACGCATGAAAGAGCGCAAGGTGTATCCTCATATCTGCCGTAAACATTACGGCTATGTTCCGGTTAAACTGATTGGGGGTCAGCTCAAGGCTCCTTACATCCTCCAGGGTATATTCCCGGTAGTTATTCTCTTCGTTTCGCTTGGGATTCAGCAGCCCCTCTTTTTCATAATATCTGATGTTCGCTTTTGTAATTCCAACTAGGTCTTCTACTTCTTTTATTTTCATGACGACTCCTCCTTCCCTCATGGGTACATACTGTAATGCTTCCCGTGTTCCTGACCCTATCTTAAAGGATAAAGTGGGTTGAATGTCAATCTATTTTATGGAAATTTTGTTGACATCACTTATTTTTTGTACTAAAATCACAGATGTAACAGTTGTAACATACAGATGTAACAGTCGTTACATCTGTATTTCTTTACTGGACAAAATCACCCACAGAGCATCCCGTAATTCATGCCCTGTGGGTATAGATAAGGAGCAAGCACAGAATGGACAACGCAGAAAAAAATCGATTTGTAAAAAGGCAGATTACGGCTGCTCTCCTGGCAGCCCTCGAAACAAAAGAATTAAAAGACATTTCCGTCAGCCAGATTGCCGCTGACGCAGGGGTGAGCCGTATCTCGTTTTACCGGAATTTTCAGAATAAAGAAGGCGTACTGCGAGCATACATGGCGCAATTAATGAACGGCCGGATAAATGGCCCAAAGCCGGACAAAACGTATCCTGAGCCGGATATTCTTGGAGAAATATTTGCCTGTCTTGTCGAATACAAGGATTTCTTCCTCCTGCTTAGAAAACGGAACCTGCTCTATCTCCTGAAAGATATCATCATGGAAATCTTAGGGCCAAAACCAGAATCTCCGAATTTCAGTGCCTATACGTCAGCGTTCCTTGCCTATGGGCTTTATGGGTGGATTGAAGAATGGTTCGCCAGAGGCATGAAGGAATCTGCATGGGAGATGAAGGAACTTCTCAAAATCGGGATTTAGGCTTACATGGCAAAGGGCATTCCCAAGACCTTTGGAAATGCCCTCATTTTCACTTATTTCTGGTTCCGGAACTGCATCGGCGTCGTATGATAAGCCTTCTTAAACATCCGATTAAAATGCTCCACATTCTGGTATCCCACCGACAGAGCAATATTCTCCACCGTCATATTACTGCTCTTTAAGAGCGCCTTCGCTTTTTTCATCCGAATCTTCTTCACCAGCTCCCCAAACGTCAAGCCAGATTTCTCCTTAATATACTTAGATATATAAGGCTTTGACAGATAAAACTTCTCCGCCAAATCATCCAGCGTAATGTCGATATAATTTGTCTGGATATAATTCAAAATCTCAATCATCCGCTCATCCTTGCACCCTTCTGCGCTCCCAATCTCCTCAATCTTATTCACAGCCACCGTCAGGGCCTCCATGGAGGACTTGATAATATCCGCGTCAATTCCCACGCCCCAGAAGGTCTTGCCGTTGCAGACAATCCCTACATAGGCGACGGCCTTGGAGGAAGAACCTCTGGTCAGGGAATGTTCCTCATAGAAACGAAGTTCATAGCTGATATTAAAATACTGCTTAATGGCATTGCTGACCGCATCCAGACGCCCATTCCCCATTGCCGTGATGACTCTTGCCTCACCGCCATGGTTGATGGTCACGTCAGCCGTAATTCCTTCCACCTGCTTAAAATGGCACTCGTCAATATGGAACACAGGCCTGGTGTTAATATAATGATCCGAGAAAATCTGATATACCCAGTCTGGCGTCAGTTCCTTGTGAGCCTTATCCGAGACATCCTTCACCAGATATCCCACCTCTTCCCGCATCTTCTGCGGCAGATTGATGCCATGGCTCTGTTTTAGGATGTAGTTCACGCCGCCCTTGCCGGACTGGCTGTTGATACGGATGACGTCGGAGTCATATCTCCTTCCCACATCCTGAGGATCAATGGGAAGATAAGGAACCGTCCATGTATCACATTCCTTCTCCTCCCTCCAAGTCATACCCTTGGCAATGGCATCCTGATGTGAGCCGGAAAATGCAGTGAACACCAAATCCCCAGCGTATGGCTGCCGTTCATACACATGCATCCTTGTCAGCCGCTCATAGGTCTCACGGATATGCTTCATGTCTGAAAAATCAAGCCCCGGGTCTACGCCATGGGAGTACATATTCATTCCCATAGTCACGATATCCACATTCCCGGTCCGCTCTCCGTTGCCGAACAGCGTCCCTTCGATACGGTCTGCCCCGGCAAGAATCCCAAGCTCCGCCGTCGCAACGCCGCATCCCCGGTCATTGTGGGGATGCAGACAGAGAATCACGTTATCCCTGTAGTCCAGATGCTTATTCACATACTCAAGCTGGCATGCAAATACATGGGGCATGGCATTCTCCACCGTGGTAGGTATATTGATGATTGCCTTGTTATCCGCCGTCGGCCTCCACACATCCAGAACCGCATTGCAGACCTCCACGGCATAATCTACCTCCGTCCCCGGAAAACTCTCCGGGCTGTACTGGAAAGTAAAGTTTCCGTCCGTCTCTGACGCCA
>OFGE01001874.1_pt1 | contig 16895 bp, 11 predicted proteins | sample 1521681 | NCBI WGS metagenome assembly OFGE01 (sample SAMEA3504093, study PRJEB24116) | mouse gut metagenome | biome: mouse gut; feature: mouse-associated habitat; material: faeces | place: Denmark | collected 2011 | reverse complement strand
CGACAGCCGTAGCGGCAGCACATGTGGTGGTTTTGGTATGTTCAAAGGATCTGGGCGGCGCGCTGATTTTCTTTGTGGTTTACCTTGCCATGCTCTATGTGGCCACTGCAAAGCCGCTTTATTTTATCGGTGGGCTGGCAGGCGGATCGCTTGCGGCCGGGGTGGCATACAAGTTATTTTCCCATGTACGCACCAGGGTTGTGGCATGGCAGGATCCGTTAAGCGTGATTGATAAAGAAGGCTATCAGGTCTGCCAGTCACTGTTTGCTATTGGTACAGGCGGCTGGTTTGGCGTAGGTTTAACCTGCGGAATGCCTGAAAAAATCCCGGTTGTGGAACAGGATTTTGTATTTTCCGCCATCTCTGAAGAAATGGGGGGTATAGTGGCCATTTGCCTGATTTTAGTATGTATGAGCTGTTTTCTGATGTTTTTGAATATTGCAATGCAGTTAAAAGACAGCTTTTATAAGCTTGTTGCGCTGGGGCTTGGGACGATGTATGGTTTTCAGGTGTTCCTTACGATTGGGGGCGTTATCAAATTTATCCCTTCCACCGGGGTTACGCTGCCGCTTGTCAGCTATGGCGGAAGCTCCCTGTTTAGCACGGTCATTATTTTTGCGGTTATCCAGGGGTTTTATATCCTGCGTGAAACGGAAGAAAGGGGGGCTGCGGATGCCAAAAAACAAAAAAACGGATACCTCCGTAAATAACCGGGAATTTGCCGTTATCACATATTGCTTTATTGGGCTGTTTTTATGCATGATGGGGTATTTTACCTATTTCCAGTTTGTAAAGAGCGAGGATTTTATCAACAACAGTTATAATATGCGCCAGGAAACCTTTTCCACAACTATCCTGCGCGGCAAAATCATTTCTGCGGACGGGGAAACGCTGGCCCAGACGCAGGCGGCTGCGGATGGGAAAGAAACGCGCACCTATCCCTATGGCAGTCTCTTTTCCCATATTGTGGGATATTCTACGGAAAAGTACGGCCGTTCCGGGATTGAATCCTGGGCCAATTTCAATTTGCTCCGCTCCCATGTTTTTTTTCTGGAAAAAGCCATGGACAGGCTGACGGATAAAAAAAGCATTGGCGACGACGTTGTAACGACGCTTGATGTAAAGCTGCAGCGGATAGCGTATGAAGCGCTTGGAAGCTATCAGGGGGCAGTGGCCGTGTTAGAGCCTGCCACCGGAAAAATCCTGGCAATGGTGTCAAAGCCTGATTTTGACCCCAACACCATTTCTAATGACTGGGAGACGGTAGTTGCGGATGAAAATAAGGCTTCCGTGCTGCTAAACCGTGTTTCCCAGGGGCTTTACCCGCCTGGCTCTACATTTAAAATCATAACGGCGCTTGAATTTATGCGGGAAAATCCGGTGAGCTATACTAATTATGAATATGAATGCCAGGGCTCAATTCAAAAGGGGGAGGGCACGCTGGGCTGTTTTGGTGGAAGGGCGCATGGGGCGGTGGATCTTACGCGTTCCTTTGCAGAGTCGTGCAATACGTCGTTTGCCAATATAGGGCTCTCGTTTGACGAGGATCATTTTGCGGATACCTGTAAGGGACTTTTGTTTGACGCTGCGCTTCCAGTAGAAAAAATGGAAACTGTAAAGAGCAGCTTTGCGCTGCGTTCTGGCGCTTTGGACAGCGAAGTAATGGAAACTGCAATTGGGCAGGGCAAGACACTTATGACGCCGCTTCACATGCTGATGCTTACCGCCGCTATCGCCAACGACGGTACGTTAATGAAGCCTTATGTAGTGGATTATACAAAAACGCATGAGGGACAGAAGGTAAAAGAATATGAACCAGTGGCATACGGGCAGCTGTTTGAAAAAAAAGAGGCAGAGGCGCTTCAGGGGTTTATGAAAGAAGTGGTGGAAAATGGTACGGGAAGCGCTCTAAAAGGGGCTGGCTATGAGGCTTATGGCAAAACAGGCTCTGCGGAGTACGGCGCAAATAAAGGGGACAGCCATGCCTGGTTTGTAGGGTATGCGCATAAGGCTGGAAAAGAGGATATAGCGGTAGTAGTCCTGATGGAAGGGGCAGGAAGCGGCGGCACGTACGCAGCGCCGGCGGCAAAGAGGATTTTGGACTTTTATTATGGCGGGTGACATTTGATAATATTGCATACAGTTCTTGCAACTATATAGAAAAAGAGTTATACTTAGTTTTAAGTTTAAAAACCACATCAGGAGGTATTGCAATGATAGAAGCAACGAGCTGTGGTGGTGTGGTAATTTTTCGTGGCAAGATTCTGGTGCTTTACAAGAATTATAAGAACAAATACGAAGGGTGGGTTTTACCCAAAGGAACAGTGGAACCAGGGGAAGAATACAAAGAAACGGCCACCCGTGAAGTATTGGAGGAGACCGGTGCGAAAGCATCTATCATTAAATATGTAGGTAAAAGCCAGTATACCTTTACCGTTCCGGAAGATACTGTGGAAAAAGAAGTACACTGGTATTTGATGATGGCTGACAGTTATTACAGCAAACCACAGCGGGAAGAATATTTTGCAGATTCCGGGTATTATAAATTCCATGAGGCCTACCATCTGCTGAAATTTGCCAATGAAAAGCAGATTCTGGAAAAAGCGTATAATGAATATCTGGATTTAAGGAAAAGTAATTTATGGGGGAGCCACAAGTATTTTTAAAAAAGTTGGATGGGAGTGACGGGGATTTTGCATGGAATGGCATAAAGAGTTATATTTGGGGAAAAGCGTCCGGCAAAGGCAGCGAAAGGTAAAATGGAAGATCATGCACCGGGCCTGGCAGCTGCGTGTTTATGTGATTACATTTGCTTCCAACGAAAAGAATCTTCTGGATATCATACCATCCTGGGAGCTTATGCAGAAGCATTATCCCAAGCAGGGGCTTTACATTATCGGGCTGGCGGGCAATTATAATGAGGCCCTGGAGCTGGCGGGGCATATTATAAACGACGTATACCGGGCAACTGGAGGGTTTGATGTAAGGGGATATCTTAGGCAGAGGGGAAAACAGGGCATATGAGGATATTTTTCATAATTTTAACCGTGATAGGGATTTTGTTTCTTGTTATCCTCACATTGGCGGCGTTGTGCTTGTTTTACCCTGTTTCCTACCGGATCAGGGGGGAAGCCGAAGAGGAGATGTCTTTGGCTGGGCGTTTTTGGTGGCTGTTTGGTATACTTTGGTTTGAAGTTGCCGTCAAAGGCTTTGAGCCGGAGATACGGTTTGGCATTTTGTGGTTTCAAAAGTCGCTCTGGGGCAAAGAAACGGCTGGGCAGGAAAGCGGATGTGATACACTGCCTAAGGCGCCTGCCCTGGAGCAAAAACCGGATATGGGCGCTGCGCCCGCCCCAAGGCCCAAAAAGGAGGCGGAAGAAGAGCCTGCCCCCAAAAGGGATAAAAAGAGCAAAAGGCCCCGTCCCAAATCCAGGGCAAAACAAAGGAAGGGCTTTAACGGCAAGTCCGGCAGGGTACGCAGCCTGAAAGAATCGTATGACCGTTTTAAGGGCGAGGTTTCGGATGAGAAAAACCGTATGGCAGTCAGGCATATATGGCGGGAAATCACGTATATTGTAACGCGTTTAAAGCCAAAGTATATAGATGGGGGGGTAGATTTTTCTACCGGGGATCCGGCGCTAACAGGGCTTTTGACAGGGGCTCTTAGCATGCTGCCCGTTTTATACCAGTATGGGGCGTGCGTTTATCCGGATTTTACATCGGATACCCCTTATCTGAAGGGGGCGCTGTCCCTTGGGGGGAGAATGTCATTGTACCATGGGCTCCTTTGCCTGATACGGCTGATAAGAAATAAAAATACAATGCAGTTTATACAAAAATTCAGATAACAGGAGGTTTTCTAATGGCAGAAAATACATTTCATGCAACAGTAGAGTCTTTATTTAAGGGGATGGACAGTTTTATCACGACAAAAACCGTCGTAGGGGATGCAGTCCATATCGGTGATACCATTATCCTCCCCCTAGTAGACGTTTCATTTGGCGTCGGGGCGGGCATATTTACAGGAAAGGACAAGAATAACGGCGGCGGCGGTATGGGCGGGAAAATAATGCCCAGCGCAGTACTTGTCATTGCGAATGGGACGACGAAGCTGGTAAATGTCAAGAACCAGGATGGTATTACCAAGATTTTAGATATGGTACCGGATTTCGTGAACAAATTTACAAGCAAGAATGAAAAGGAAGTAGACGAGGGGGCCAAAGAGATGGCCAAAGAGGAGATGGAGTCTATTTTAGAAGGCTCTGTCAAAAATAAATAGAAAATAAAAAGCATACGGCAATCCGGGGAATAGCTATTGTTTGGCTGTTCCCCGGATTATCTGATATGTATACATCCCCCGCTGCCCCGCATATACTACACATATATCCATCGTCTTTGCGGGGTTTCAAAAGAATGAAAAAAGTTATCGGATATTCCTTGTTCTGCATCGGTTTTGGGATGCTCCTTATGTGGGTTATTCCCAGTGATTTCGTGGGTTTTTTAGTTATTTGCGGCTGTATGTTTTTGGGATATTACCTGTTTTGCTGCGGCTGCTGATCCCAGGTTAAATAAAAACCTGTATAAAAAAAGAATCCTGTCATATATCATGCAGGATTCCCCGGCCATATTCTTATACCCGTTCTACTTTCCCACTCCTTAAACAAGAAGTACAAACATATAATCTCTTAGAAGCGCCATTAACTTTGCATCTCACACGTTTGATGTTGGATTTCCACATTTTATTCGATCTTCTATGAGAATGGCTCACTTTAATGCCGAAATGAGCGCCTTTGCCACAAACTGAACACGTTGCCATCATCGCACCTCCTTGTCTTTACTAAGTTTACTATAATGACCTGTAAACTCATAACAAGATTCATTCTAGCAGATAGCTTTTCAGATTGCAAGAAATTTTTTATATTTTTTTAATATGGTTTGATTTTTTAGGAAAAATGGGTATAATAAATATGACAGTGTGGTTTTTTGGCCCAAAATACGAGTAACAGCTCGGGCAGGCCTGCGCATTTACTGCGCTGGCTGTGCGATACATGTGGCCAGCCGGCATCTACCCTACACGCCGTTTCGGCCGGTTCCGGCAAGCGCTGCAGCGCTTGCTTAAAGGATCCTATCGCGGGGCGGATTAATGGACGGATGCGCGTAACAGTGAGGGTATCTGAACTGTTACAAATACGATGGAGGTCAAAATATGAGAGGAAAAATGCAAACCCCTTTGGGTACAATCATGATTCATAATGAGGTCATTGCAACCTACGCAGGTTCTGTGGCGGTGGAGTGTTTTGGGATTGTAGGGATGGCGGCAGTCAACATGAAGGACGGGCTGGTGCGATTGCTGAAAAAGGATTATTTAACCCACGGCATCAATGTAACAGTAAATAACGAGAATAAGATAACCATTGATTTTCATGTCATAGTTTCATATGGCGTCAGTATCCGTACGGTTTCCGATAACTTAATCGATACGGTCAAATACAAGGTAGAAGAGTTTACCGGGATGCAGATTGAAAAGATTAATATATACGTTGAAGGCGTAAGAGTCATCGATTAAGGAGGATATTCAAAGTGGAAATCAATTCGATAAATGCTGCCGAATTTGCCAGGCTGTTTTTGAGCGGGGCGGCAAACTTAGAAGCAAAAAAAGAGTGGATCAACGAGTTAAACGTATTTCCCGTACCGGACGGCGATACAGGCACCAATATGTGTATGACGATTATGGCTGCCGCAAAGGAAGTAAAAGCGCTTGACGACCCGGATATGAAATCTTTGGCAAAAGCAGTATCCTCCGGTTCGCTCCGGGGGGCAAGGGGCAATTCCGGCGTTATTTTATCCCAGCTGTTCCGTGGTTTTACAAAAGTCATTGCAGAGTATGACACGGTTACGGTGGGCGTACTGGCGCGCGCTATGGAAAAGGCTGTAGAAACCGCGTATAAGGCCGTTATGAAGCCGAAAGAGGGGACGATCCTTACCGTTGCAAAGGGCGCCGCCATAAAAGCGCTTGAGCTGGCCGAATCAACCACAGACCTTTTGGTGTTTGCAGAAGCCGTAGTAAAAGAAGCGGACCGCGTGCTTTTAAAGACGCCGGATATGCTTCCGGTTTTAAAACAGGCTGGCGTTGTAGATTCCGGCGGGCAGGGGCTTGTAGAAGTGCTGCGGGGCGCGCTGTTTGCGATGCAGGGCAAAGAAATGGACTATGAGGTTTCGGAGGAAAGCAAGCCCTCTGCTTTTGTACAGGCAAGCTCACATATTGACGCGCAGGCAAACCAGGAAATCCGTTTTACCTACTGTACACAGTTTCTGGTGATGCTAGAGCATCCTTATGACGGGAAAAAAGAAGCGGAATTAAAGGCATATCTGGAAGAGATCGGGGATTCCATTGTAGCTGTAGCAGATGATGAGGTCGTAAAGGTACATGTACATACCAACGATCCAGGGCTTGCAATGCAAAAGGGCTTATGCTACGGCAGCTTAACTGAAATTATTATTGAAAATATGAAATTAGAGCGTGACGAGAAAATTTCCGCTTTAAAAGAAAAAGAAATGCAGAATATTACGCCAGGCGCCCTCACAGTAAAAGAAGGTGTGCAAGCCGAAATAGCGCCTGAACCCGAATCTGTCAAAGAGATGGGGTTTGTAACCGTTTCCATCGGGGAAGGGCTAAACGAAATCTTTTACGGGCTTGGCGCGGACTATATCATTGAAGGCGGGCAGACGATGAACCCGAGCACGGACGACGTCCTTCAGGCAGTTTCTAAGGTTAACGCCAAAACGGTATTTATCCTGCCGAACAATAAAAATATCATTCTGGCAGCCAACCAGGCGGCTTCCCTGTGTGAAGACAAGAAGCTGGTTGTCATACCGACAAGGACTATCCCTCAGGGGATTACGGCGCTTGTCAATTATATCCCGGGGCAATCGCCAGAGGCGAACGAAAGCCATATGAACGAAGAAATTTCTTATGTCAAGACAGGGCAGGTGACCTACGCCATCCGTGACACGGAGATTGACGACAAGGAAATCCATCAGGGCGATTATATGGGCATTGGAGACAAATCCATCCTTTCTGTCGGCGCAGACCGCAAATCCGTTACGCTTGAGATGGTGGATCAGATGATTGACGAAGATTCTTCTTTAGTCAGCATTTATTACGGCAAGGATGCTACCGCAGAAGAGGCAGCGGAATTATCGGCACAGATTACAAAGAGCCACCCTTATGTGGAAGTGGAGGTAAATGGGGGCGGGCAGCCGATTTACTATTATGTGGTTTCCGTAGAATAGGTGGCTGTATGTGGATGGAATCATCTGTGACAGAATTAAAGGGAATAGGCGCCAAAACTGAAAAGCTTTTGAACCGCATAGGAGTATATACCATAAAGGATATACTCCTTTATTTTCCGAGGGATTATATCCGCTACAAGGCGCCCGTACCGCCTGGGGAGGTTACTGCGGAAGGGGTTTATGCGGTAACGGCGCGGGTGGCAGGGATGCCGCTGTTAAAGCGGGCGGGAGGCATGGAGCTGGTGCAGGCAAAAGCAGCAGACGAAACGGGGGCTTTGGAATGCGTCTGGTTCCGCGCGCCTTATGTAAGAAGCCTGTTAAAGGCGGGGCAGGCATACATATTTTATGGAAAGGTAAAGCAAAAAGGGCGGGGCTTTTGTATGGAACAGCCGGAAATTTTTACTCCTGCAAAGTATATGGAAAAGCAAAAGAGCCTGCAGCCGGTATATACCAGGACAGAGGGCTTAAGCAATTCGGCGCTTGTAAAAGCGATCCGGCAGGCGCTTGATAAAATCCCTCTGGTATATGAATTTTTACCGGAACCTATCCGGATAAAAGAGGGGATATGTGAATACAATTTTGCTCTCCGCCAGATCCATTTTCCAGATTCAATCGAAAACCTGGCAATTGCCAGAAGGCGTCTGGTATATGACGAGTTTTTTATATTTATATTGAATGTGCAGCGGCAAAAGGAGAAGCGTACGAAGATTGCAAACAATTTTCCCATTTTAAACGAAACGGTAATCCCATACATACTATCCCATCTTCCGTACCAGCTGACGGTGGCACAGAAAAAATCACTGGATGAGGTAATCTGTGACTTGAAGAAGGATACGGCTATGCAGCGGCTTATACAGGGGGATGTCGGGTCGGGCAAGACAGTGGTGGCGTTCCTTTGTATGGCGCTTATGGGGGAAAACGGCTACCAGTCTGCGCTTATGGCGCCTACGGAGGTACTGGCCAGGCAGCATTATGAGACATTTGTGAAGATGTGTGTGGATTTTAAACTGGAACGGAAGGTGGTTTTGCTGACAGGCTCGCTTACTGCGCGGGAGCGGAGACGGGCATATGAGGATATGCAGATATATCCAGATGCCATGGTGATTGGGACGCAGGCGCTGATCCAGGAAAAAGCAGTTTTTTCTAACCTTGCATTGGTGGTGACGGACGAACAGCACCGGTTTGGCGTACGGCAAAGGGAAACGCTTGCAGATAAAGGGCGTTTTCCGCATATTTTGGTAATGAGCGCGACGCCGATTCCACGGACGCTTGCGATCATTATTTATGGGGATATGGATATTTCCGTGATTGACGAGACGCCGGCGAAGCGCCTGCCGAATAAAAATTGCGTGGTAGGTACTTCTTACCGCAGGACAGCCTTTGAGTTTATCCGCAAAGAAGTAAAAAAGGGGCACCAGGCGTATGTGATTTGCCCCCTGGTGGAAAAGAGTGAGGAGCTTGAAGCGGAAAATGTAACGGATTATACAGCGAGGCTAGAGGAATATTATGGGCAGGATGTCCGGGTCTGCTGCCTAAACGGGAAGATGAAGCCGCTGGAGAAAAACCGGATTATGGAGGAGTTTGCAGGTGGGAATATTGATGTGCTGGTTTCGACTACAGTGGTGGAGGTCGGGGTGAATGTGCCCAACGCCACGGTGATGATGATTGAAAATGCGGAACGGTTTGGGCTGGCGCAGCTACACCAGCTGAGGGGGAGGGTAGGGCGCGGTGATGCGCAGTCGTATTGTATTATGGTGGATCATGCTAACAGTAAAGGGTCAAAACAAAGGCTTGAGATTTTGAACCATTCTAACGACGGTTTTTTTATTGCGGGAGAGGATTTGAAACTAAGGGGCCCAGGGGACTTTTTTGGGATCCGGCAGAGCGGGGATTTGGCTTTTACCCTGGCGGATGTTTACCAGGACGCGGATGTGCTGAAACGGGCGGCAGAGGATGTGGCCTGGCTGTTGGAGGAGGATCCAGAGCTTATAAAAGAGGAGAACAGAGGGTTATCAGCGGTTGTTTGCAGACAGGAAGGAGAGGGCATGAGTTTGTAAAAGGGGTTATCAAACACATTCTAGAGCTAAAAATAAGTAAACATCTATTTGGAAAGGAAGGAGAACATTATGGGAGCATGGAAAAGAAGTTTGTCCGTTTTGCTTGCCGTTACTATGTGTATGGGCATTTTTCCGGTAAATGCATATGCAACGCCTGTGATACAGCAGACAGAGGATGGGGCTGCTGCAGGGGACAGGGGCGGACAAAAGCAGGATATCCCAGAAGCAGACACACAGGAAGAAAGCGAGCCTGTAACAGAAACGGTTTTGGAAAACAGTTCAGCAGAAGAGGGGGTTTTACCCGGTCAAAAGCAGCAGAGGGCTTCGGATTCGACTGGCTCTCCAATTGAAGAATCTTTTATTACTATGACCGAAGGCCAAAAGCTGCTGCAGACGGTGAAGGAGAAGCAGTATTATATTTTTGCGCCGGAGGAGAGCGGGTGGTATTATCTGAAGATGGAAAGCCCCAAAAAAGGGGATTGCTTTACGGCGGGCGTTTATCAGACTATTTATTATGAAGGGGAGGAGCAGAAGAAGAAAACCTACCGGGAGGATTTATACAGGATCCGCAATTCCTCCTCCAGCGATTATATCATGTGGCTGAACAAGGCTGAAAAATATGTGTTCCACTGCAGTATTACAAATTATACGGATTCATCGGACATGAAAGTTTGGCTTACCATAAAAAGGGCGGGGGATTGGAGGCTCGAAACTTTAGAGCCGCCAGCAGAGCCGTCTGATTTTGGCTTTGTAGGTACAGGGATGAAGGTGGCGTTTTATTATGGAGACGGGACTTCTTATACGGAACCTGTGAGGTGTACAGTGACTGATGACGGAGGGTGGAACCGGCAGACCTCTAATATGCTCGAAGCGCTGAGATGGAGCGGCATTGCGGTGAGCAAAGGGGAAAGTCTCTCGGAATATCTGCAGGTGCTGCGGGTGGATGAAAATGAACAGGTGGATTTTGCAGCGCTTCCGGAAGGGAGCCATAGGGCGGCGCTTGGTATCCGCCGCAGTGCGTCCGGCCAGAATTCATACCTGGAACTGGAGACTGGATTTGAAGTGTCGCATAATCCGGTTGAGTCTATCTCCGTGATTAGCTGCCAGGATATATATGAGCAGGATATGGAGCAGTACTTAGGGAATATTACAATAAAGGCTGTGCGTAAGGACGGCCAAACAGAAGAGCTGTCATCGAATAATGCTTATATTTACCAGTCCCTGCCGTGCGAAGAGGAAGAGGGCGGGCCGGCATATGGCTTAACAAGTATTGACGAGTATCTAAAGGGAGGCGGAAGCCTTGGGGAAGCGGAAGTTACCGTGGAATACCAGGGAAAAAAGACAGCTTATCCGATAGAGATTAAAGAGTATCCATATAACGGAATGTCGGTTTCCCCCAAAAAGAGGGTTTATTACGCCAATTCCGGTTATCAGGATTCCGATCGCAACCTGCGCTACCCGGGGGATGCTATTTCTATCCAGGACGTATACCAGGTGCTGATGTCGCGTAAGGATGGTGGTACGGATCCGTATTATGTATCCGGAAGCCAGTTCTATGGGCTGCCTTATGCTCATAAGCTGAGCTTTGGTATGGAATTAAACGGGAACAGCTATAAGGATATTGACACATATCTCGGCGACGGCGGAAGCTACGGGGAACATGAGGTGAAGGTATCTTATATGGATTTTGAAACGTCCTATACCGTAGATATAAGGCAAAACCCTTATGTCCGTATGGAGATTTCAAAATTGCCCAAGACTTTGACATATCCTTATAATACGACAAGGATTAATTTAAGCGGCCTTGAGATACGTGCCTACAAAAACGAGACAGAATATGATACCTATACTTACGGGCAAGATGCACCCGAGGGCGCTGCTGTTTCTACCTGGCGGAATTATTTCCGCAGCTATCCCAAAACGGACGAGTACCCGTATGGATTTTCGGCTGGGGAGCATACGGTTTATATTACGTTTTTGAATATGCGTGCAGAGTTTAAAATTCAGATAGAAGAGCGCGAGCCGGATTCGCCAAGCCCGGTGTATGTAGATATGAAGATTTTGAAGGAGCCGGCAAGGACGCTTTATTATATAAAAGAGAACGAGCATTTGAATGACTGCTTGTCGGCGGACGGATTAGAAATTGAACTTACAGATTCCAAGGGAGAGACGAAAAAATACAAATACAATGATAATTCCGGGAAGGAATTTGCCCCTTGGTCAGAGATTTCCCCGTACATAGCATTTGATTGGAAACGGATCGACTGGTCTTCCCCAGGCAGTTATGTGGTTAGCGTCTTTTGTCAGGAAAACTGTGCAGAATTTGACGTGGCAATTGCAGACAGCCCGGTATCCTCGTTTGAGGTTTTAAGGATGCCGGAAACCGATACATATTATTTCTATGAAAATAAAACCATGTCGTCATCGGGGCTGTTGCGCGGGCTGGCGTACCAAGTTACATTTGACGACGGGAGCATCCATGCGGCAACAGTAAAGGGCAATTTTGCAGACGGCGAATTGGAGGTCAGCTTCCAGGGCAGGGCTTATAAGATAAACCTTGCCTGGCTGCGCAGTACTTCAAACGGGACTGCGTCTGTAGGGGAAAATGCAATTGTGTTTACCTTATTTGGAAAGCAGTATCAGGCCGGGCCAATTACCATATTGGAAAATCCACTGGAGTCCCTGGAGGTGGTAAAGGCGCCGGATGACCTGCTTTGCATTGGACAGAACGCACAGCCGGATTTGTATGGGGCAAAATTTAAAATCACCTATACCGGAGGCCGGACAAGGGAAGTCGAGGTGCATGAGCATACGTCAAGCGTCCTGGTAGAAGAAGACGCAAGAGCTATAACATCGCAGGTTGTGACGGAACTGGATCCCGGCACAGCAGGAAGTATAGTCAGATCCCGGCGGTATATCAGGTTTACTTATTTTGATAAGACGGCACAGGTTCCGGCTGATATCAAGGCGCAGGATTTGGAGCCAAAACCTTTACGCAATAACGGGCAGGCAGCAGATGTATTGGATGGGGATCATCCATATCAGGTATATTCCTTTACGCCGGAAAAGGAAGGGGTATATTCGTTCTTCTGTGTGGAAAAGGAGTACCGGGACTACAATTTCAACCATAATTTTTATGTCAGCTTATTTGACGGGGATCAAAGCCTGTTTGAAATGACTGTAGGAGACTGGGGTATCCCCATGCAGGCTGTGGAGCCGTTAAAGCCAGGGCATACATATTATTATATAGTAAGTATAAGAGGTGGGGCAGACAGGGCTCAGATCCCGTATGAGTGTTATATCAGTTCTGACATTTTAAATGATCAGCATCTTGGTTCGCCTGCCGTGGAAGTGGTGGATACTAAGAAAAAGGTCTGGTATGAATACGAGATGGCCAATTCCTGGCTTAGGCCAAGTATGTCAGGGACGACGCTAAAATTAACGTATCCCAACGGATGGACAGAAGAAAAGTATGTCTCTGAGTATTCCATGAATATTACAATTGCTGGGAAATCCTATAACGTGGATTGGAAATACCTGGATCCGGAGGAGCCGTGGAATCAAAAGCCGCAGCTGCGTGACGACAATGCCCTGGTATATACTTATACCCAGATGGGAGGGGCAGCAGATCCCGGAGATCCGGCAGACCGGGTTATCAAAGAGATCCCGATCCGGCTAAATGCCCCAAACCCAATTGAGTCCCTTTCGATTGATGTAAACCCATTTGAAGGCTGTTATGAATATTCCCTGGAAAATACGAACCCGGCAGGGCTTGTTGTCACGGCGCATTTTAAAGAAGAAAGCAGGCCGGATGAAACGTTTGTATGGGATGGCAGCTCTAGGCAGGAAATTGACGGCTGCCAGCTGATATATGAAGGTGTTTTCCAGACCGGGCAGACAGGGGAACATGGCGGCAGGATGTACCGGCTGAAGGTTAGCTGCATGGATGTGACGAAAGAGGTCCTGTTTGAGGTTATGCCTAATCCGGTTACGGGCTTTGAGCTGGTAGCACAGCCTCAAAAACGTACATACTATCCGTTTGAACGATCCGGCGATTTGGATTTGTATGGAATGGAATACGCCGTTGTTTACCGTGACGGTACAAAAGAGAATGTTACTATGACAGAACACAGCAGCTACCCCAAGGCGCCTGAAGGCGGTGGCGGCGAATTGAACAGATTCTACAAGGCAAAAGTGCGTGAAGACGGCGTTACAGTTACGGAGCTTTATTTTTCCTATCAGGGCTGTGAACAGAAGGTAACAGAATTTGAAGAGCTGCCATTTTCTCAAGATCAGGCGGCAGAGCTGTCGGATACCCGTGCAAACGATATGGTATTGGGATATGGCAGCAATTACTATATTTACAAATTTATCTCCCAGGAGACGAACCACTACAAGCTGAATGTTTCTGGCAATGTCAATTTTGAAATTTACCTTTATGACGTAAATGGGGAACAGCAGGCGCGTACGGACGCGAGACGGAGCGGCAAGCGCTATCTTGGAAATATGGAATGGGATATGGGCGCGCAAGATATGGTTTACGTTGTATTCCAATCTAAGGAAGCCCCTTATATCGGAAGCCTGCGTGCTTCCTTGGCTGGTGAGGCCATTGAAAAGGAGGAGCTGGAGGAAATTGGTTTAACCGTGGATGCCCCGGCAGCCGGGGAACCGCTTCCTGATACAGGCCAGCCATCTATGGAAGGGTATCGGATTGCAAGCAGCCAGTGGTATGGTGATGCGGACGCGGACGGCTGTGCGGATTTCGCGGTAGCGCACCGGCTCATGCTCGTGTTGTCTGCTGAGCCAAGATACCGGTTTACAGAAAAGACGAAGGTTACTTTAAATGGTACGGAGCTTACCGATTGTATTTTGGGCGCAGACGGCAGCCTGACGTTGTATTATACGTTCCCATATACGGAGTGTAAAATAGGCCTGCCGGATGTTGACGGGTATACCCTTGATACATACGGAAATGTAAAAGAGGATCGGGTAGCCTATGGCGGTACTTACCGTTTCCGCTATCTGGATGAAGAAGGAAGGCCAGATCAGGCCCTGTCTGTAAAAGCGAACGGAAATATCGTAGATTTGGACGCGGAGGGTTATTATACGCTTACCAATGTCACAGAAAATATATCTGTCACAGTCCGCCCGGATATCGGCGATATCGAACCAGGGGAAGGCGAGTCAAAGGTGACGATGCACAACCAAAGCGAGGAGCGTTATGATGTGATGCTCGGCAAAAAAGGGCAGTCTGTCAAAGATAATCCGGAAGGGCAAAACACACTGCCGCTGCTGCCAAGCTATGAAAATGGAAGCGATGACTTTTTCTATGGCTGGTATACAGGAAAAGATGAAAACTTCAATGGAAAAGGGACACGTTTTACCAGTATGACAATCCTGGATGAAGATGCATACGAGTTGTTTGCAAAATGGGGCAGCGGCATATTTGAGCAGCGGCAGGGGAAACGGAATGCCATTTACCGGGTGCTTTCTTTTGATGAATACAACCACATGAAGGTGGAAATCAAAGGTATACGCCGTTATGAGCTGTATCCGCAGACGAAAACAGCAGCACGCAGTGTGAAGGCGGCGGAAGGACAGCTGGCACAAAGCACGAAAGCTGCCGGGGCAAAGGAAGGCGGCAATGCAGACGGAGAGGATGAAAGCTTTAGGCTTGAAATTCCAGCAGCCCTTACGCAGGATCAGATGCAGCTGCAAGAAGGGCTGGAGCTTTCCATCGAAGGCTGTGAGGTCGTTTCAGTAGCGGAAAGTGCATTTGAGGATTGTAAGGATTTAACAGAAATCAAGCTGCCGGATGGCATTACGGAAATTGGCAGCCGTGCGTTTGCAGGCTGTGATTCTCTGGAAAAAATAGTTTTGCCAGGGACATTAGAGAAAACAGGCGAGCGGCTGTTTGATGGCTGCGATGGGATCACGGTCGTTTTGCCAGATACGATAGAGGGCATTAACAGCGGCGCGTTTGACGGGGCAGAGAATCTGACGATTATCTGCAGCAGCAAGCTAAAAGAAAGCGGTATATTAGACAAAATACAGGAAGAAGGCGTTACCGTACAAGTAGTCGATCTGGTATTTGATTGTGAAAATGGAGAAAAGGTGTTTTCTTACGGGGCAGGCGAAGAATGCCTTACGGCAAAAGTCCTAATAAACGGCGTAGAAGCAGAAGAAAACCGCCCTCTTCTCTGGCAGTATGAACAAACGGACGCCTACACTTACCGTGTAGATGGGAATGCGCTGGCTGTTACGCCAAACCGTGTCACAACGCCGGAGGATGAGGTACAGGTTATTGTAATTGATGAAGAAACTGGCGCACGCGCTGCTTTAGCGCTGCATACCGTACCTGCTGACCTGGGCGGGGCAAACGAAAGTGGTGAGGCCATATTTGATGTTCAGATATCCGGCCGCCTGGTATATGACGGTAAGGAACAGCGTCCAGGCGTTACAGTATACCGCCGTATGGGCAGTGGAAGCCGTTTGGATCCTTCCGAATATGATGTATCCTATACTGACAACATAAACGCCGGAACGGGCCTGGTAACAGTAACTGGAAAAGGCAATTACACCGGGAGCATTACAAAAGGCTTTGAGATTGGCAAGGCAGAACAGGTAGTTATCGCTTTTGATTTAGAGAAGACAACGGACGATTTGATTTTCCCTCTAAACGCGAAAGCCAGTGGCAATGGAAAGCTGCATTATTCCAGCAACAACCCTGCGGTAGCCGTTATTGACGGCCATGGCATTGTCATGATACGTGGGGCAGGTACGGCAGAAATCGGCGTCTGGGCATCCGAAACTGCAAATTACCGGGATTCCGCATTAAAAATCGTGACCTTGGTTGTCAAACAGGCAGGCATATTGCCCCCTGGCCCGGTAGAAGGCCCAGATCAAGGACAGACAGGCACCAACCAGCCGTCTCAGACAGGAACGCAGGGGGATTCGTCTAATACGTCTGGCGGCGGAACAGCAACAACAAGCCTGGCCGTAGCACAAACTTCTTATACAAAAGCCCTTGGGAGCAAGCCATTTGTCATTGGCGCACTGGCGGATACAGCGATCCGTTTCATGACAAGCAGCCCGAAAGTGGCTTCCGTAGACGCGTCAGGCAAGGTTACGCTCCATAAGTGCGGCAGAGCCATAGTTACAGTTACAGCGGGCGATGCACAGGTGCAAGTAACCATACGCGTTGTGCCAAAGAAGGCAAAGGCAAAAGTTACTGTGAAAAAGGGCGGGGAAATGGCTGTTTCCTGGAAAAGGCAGAAAGAAGCCAAAGGATATGTGATAGAGTACTCTACCGATAAGAATTTTAAGAAAAACGTAAGCAAAAAAGTAATTAAAAACAATAAAACTACCAAGGCTACGTTAAAGAAGTTAAAAGAGGGAAAGAAGTATTATGTAAGAGTTAAGGCCTATACAGTGATAGGGGGCAAGAAGGTGTATGGGGCCAGGAGCAAGGCTGTAAATGCGAAAGCTTAATGCCCTTAAATAAAGCGCCGGCAGAAAAAGGCTGTGGCAGAAACCCCTGCCACA
>OFGE01001863.1_pt1 | contig 16970 bp, 20 predicted proteins | sample 1521681 | NCBI WGS metagenome assembly OFGE01 (sample SAMEA3504093, study PRJEB24116) | mouse gut metagenome | biome: mouse gut; feature: mouse-associated habitat; material: faeces | place: Denmark | collected 2011 | reverse complement strand
GTATGTTGTTAATGTAGGATCTGGGGAAGGGTCGTCCTTTTACCAGGTATCTTACATATGGATAAAACAAACTTCAGAGGTCAAGCTGGGACAGTAGTACATACCTGAAATTCTAGCATTGTTTTTTTTTTCAAAATACTATTTATTTTGTAAATTTTCACCAAAAAATAGTATTTTTAATTGCTCAAAAATATGTATTTTTCTTTTATGTATTGCATTTTTTGATACCCCATACATTTTTGCAATTTCTCGTTCTGAATAGCCTTGGGAAATCAATCGACATATCTGGTATTCATCCTTCAGCATTTCCACGCACTGCCATATTTTCTCTGCCTCTATTGCCGCAAGCGCCTTTTCTTCTGTGCTGAATTCCTGATCTGCGCATAACTCTGCCCCATTTGTACCTTCTGCATCCCACGCATCGTAGTATGCCAATCTTTTATCTCGATCGCGGACTCTCTGATACCGCTCACGCCTGCTCATTCTGGCGCATTCCTTAAACACAGATTTGCTTACAGGCACTTTTTTATTTTTGATCCTTATGAAATATTGTTTTTCTTCCACAAAATAGCCTCCAATCCAAATTTGAATCTTCAAAAACAGTCAAATTTGAACCAGAGGCGGTAACCTGCATCCATTGGGGTACAAAAAAAGACGCACCTTAAAAAACGGCACGTCTAAGATATTCTTGCGGCTATATTTTTGTGTTGCTATGGATACAAATCGTTTTCTCTTAAACTTTAAATCGTGCTGGGGATAAGCCGCAAATATTTTCACACGCTTAACCCGGCGGTCCTTCTCCTTCCATATATTTGCTTACTGCCAGATTAAAATAAACATCCATTACTGTAATTTCCCCTAAAGCCTGTACTGCTTTTTTCGTTTGCACACCAGAAAGTCTATAATTCTAGTCTACACCATTCAAAGGGCAAAACATAGCATTGGAATTCAATGGAATCCCTTATTTTTCAATAGATTACAAAACATTGGCTTTTCGGTTTCAAACGCAAATAAAAAGGAACCCGTATATCAAACAGGTTCCTTTTCCAAAAACACAGCAAAAGGATCATTTTAGTCTACAAAAACAATCCTTGCATTATTCCACGGGCATATATAACAGATTATTACCAATCCCGAATTTCTGTTAATGGCTCTTGACTTTTTCCGGGTTTCAAGCTGTAATGGACGCAGCGGGGATTTCCCCGGATATAAAAAGTATCATGGCAGGCTGCTGTGTTGCCGCACAACAGCCCTGTATCAAAGGTGAAACCAGCACCCAGACACAACCGCAAACAACGGCGCCATGACAGGTATAGTATACTATATCTGCATCGGCTGTACAAGTAATTTCCAGGCGTGTGTATGGGTATCAGGCAGTTTGCTTTCCTTTGCACACGCTTTTTGTACAACGGGAAATTTCCGACTTTAATTTTGAAAGGTCGGATTTTATGTACATTTTCAATGAAGCAAAAGACTTTTTAGGCACTGCTGAAGTGGAATCGGACAATTCTTTTGCATCCCTGTTCCATTTAGCGAAGCAGATCCGGACGAAGCTTGGCAAGCAAGGCTATCTGCTGGATCATTATCTTTCCATCTTCTTCGATGCTGCTTATCAATTGCGGCCACAGGACGCGCTGGATGATGCGTCTGAGGCAGATGCCCATACCGTAAAATCTGCGAGTCTGTTCTGGATCCCTCAAAACACATGCAAGGGAATCCTTTGTATGACAAAACGCTTGCAGCTATAATCGGCAAACTGCAGATCACTTCCTATGGTGATACACTTACGCAGCTGGCGCTGCTGTATATAATGATGGTAGATGATTTTTTCTCAGACGCCATAAAGAAATTTACAAGAAAACAGGAAGCCTCATTAGGTGCAGCCCTGGATACTGTGCGGCTGCGGGAGGTTTATGGACAGATCATATCCATAACCGGGGAGCCTGTCATGGAAACATTAAATTTGAAACTGAAACAGAAATTCCTTGCAACACCGCAAATGATGATTTTTGCACAGGAATTTGCTTTTGAAATCCTCGGCTGGCTGATCCTGCGCGATATCGAATCCAGCAAGCAGATGTTCCAGCTGATCCTTGACGGTATGCAGGGATAAACAACAAAACCGGCTGTGTGTCTGTCACCAGCCGGTTCTACTGTTTTTCGTTTTTTTATGTAACACAGATAAAGCACTGGATCATTTCGCAACGCCAAGTTTGTTGAGTTCAGTGGAATGTGTTGTCACAACCTTTTTTACGATATCCACGTCAAATTTTACAACTTCCATATCTTTTGATAAAGAATCAACTTTTTCAGATAATTCAGGGACAGTCTGAAACCCTTCGGCAAGAAGCTGGATCTTTTTGTTCGTTTCGTTTTCAAGCGAAACTTTCATATTGGACACATCTGACGCAACCGTGTCCATCTGGACAGAAAGATTATTTTCAACATCGCTGATATGACTCTGCAGATCTGCCAATCCGGATTTAAATTCATTTTGTGAAGAATCAATTTTTTCATTCAAAGTGCTGAACATTTCCTTTACCATATCAATTACCTGTTTTGTTTCCTCCGTCATTTTTCTGCACCTCATTCATTTTCAATTTCGATATCGTTATCATGTGGAAAGCGTTTTATAACCGGCAGCAATATTTCTATATCTTTTGGCGTTAACTGGCATAATTCTTTTTTCGCCTCTGTATATATCTCTGGAAAATCAAGTGTTTTGTCAAAAAATTCTACCGGCGTAATGCAAAAATAGTTGCAAATTTTGAACAATGCATACAGGGAAGGCATTGACCGCCTTGATGAAACATTTTGAATATAGGTCCTGTTTTGACCAATATCCAGACTCATTTGGTACTCAGATACATTTTTCCGAAGCCTTAGCTCTGTTATCCGTGTACTGACAAATTCGCAAAATTTATCGAATTCATCCGTTTCATTTTTTTCAGGAACTTCAGACAATGCCACCACCCCCTTTGATATATATTAAATGAATTACAAACGCAGCTATATGTTTTATAATCGTTATATTTTGTAAAAACGGCTTGATTAGTTGTTTGTAAAGCTATATAATAAATACATGGATAGGGATATTATGTTTTTTAAACATAAACTTTATTCTATATATCAAGATTCCACAAAAAAGAAGATTTCCCCGGTTTTGAAGAGAAAGATGATGCAGTTTATGAAATACCCCAAATTAACAAGATCAGAAAAGGATTTCCTGTCCATCCTGTACCTGATGTACAGCAAGCTGATATGGTACATTTCCGTTAAGATACTAAAAGACCGTGGACTTGCCGAAGATGCCGTACAGATTACCTTTGAGAAAATCATAAAAAAAATTTCCCTGATACGGGACTTCCATGATATGGACAGGGCAAGACAATATATCTATGTCGTGGCCAAAAACACAGCCCTCGTAATGCTTCGAGCAAAGCAGAAGGTCGTGCTGCTGGAAGAGATCCCGGAAGCTCCTGATGCTTCTGATCCCGTGGCAGAGGAAGTTATCAATAAAATCACAGTAGAAGAGCTGAAAGAACGGGTACAAGCTATGAATCCGACATATGGGGAGGCGTTCTTTCTGAGGTATTTCCTCGAATTGGATTATGCTGAGATTGCTGACGCGCTTTCAATCTCAGTATCTGTTGCCCGGCACCGTGTATCGAAAGCAAAAGCCCTGCTGCGGGCTGGAAAGGACAAGTGAGCCTGATGCCTGAAAAAAATTTGAATGATGGCCTGATGAATAAGGCCGCCGCGGAATATTCTGACTTATTAAACAATGAAATCGATGACGCTGAAAAAGAAGCCGAAGCCCTGGAGGTCGGAATTCCCGACAGGATTACAGGCAGGTTGTCAAGGAAATACGGGCTGAAATTAAGTAAATCAGAACAGCATCATAATCGTGTCATGAGCGCTGCTTTGGTACTTATCGCTGTTTTCTGTGTTGCCGTATGGTCCCCGAAAACAGTGACCGCTGTGGTGAATATATTCCGCGAACTGGTTTTCGAGGAGCATGGGCGTTCCATGGATGTTTATACCAAAACAAGGGCAGATTCCGCATTTTCTATAACGATTCCGAAGGAGTTCCTTTCCGAAGGTACATTCCTCGTTGGGAAAGACATCATAAAGACACGCTATCAAAGCCCGGAAAATTATATTGAAGTAACCGAGTATTCAGATGATTACAAAATTGTTTATGATAATGAGAACCAGGACACCCGCAGGGAAATTGAGATCAACGCGCATTCCGGAAGGATATTCCGTAAAAATGGCGTTACAACACTCGTCCTTGATTACTCCGGCACAATCCTTGAGGTGGAAAGCAGCCTGCCGGAAGCGGAGCTGCTCGAAATAGCAGACAGTATCAAAAGTATCAAAGAGTAACAGGAGGTATCACAAATGAACAAAGCATCTTTCAAAAAACCTATGGTTTTACTGGCAGCCGCCATGCTGCTTGGGACTTCTGTGCCCGTATACGCACAGGAGTCAGCGGAAGCTGTTTCAGAAAACAGCTGCATCGTCTATTTCGATGGAACGGATGGACTGGCAGGCAACGCTGCCAGATATGCCCTGATCTACAAAATCGGGATTGGGCTTACCATTGAAGACCGCACAGCGTATATTTACACCGAGTGCAAAACATATGAGAACGCCGATATTTCCATGACTGCTGAATTGCAGCGGCTTGACAGGGACTGGAAGACCATTAAAACCTATAAGGCGTCCGAAAGCTCCGCAAAGCTGTGCAGCATAGATAAATCCTACGCCGTAACCCGCGGCTATGACTACCGGCTCAAAGTCACGGTTTCCGTAACAGATGGGAGCCAGACAGAAACTGATACCCAATACGGGCTTGTCGAAACCTGCTATTCCCTTTCAGAAGCCGAATAACGGCGGCTATGGAATCGGCGGGCATGACGCTTAGCCGATAATAGGCTCTCGGAATCTTGAGCCTGCCGACCAAGGTTCAGCGGTCGGCTGAACTTTGAAAAATAAATATTATCCGGAATGGAACAGATGTAATAAATTTTGAGAAAAAAGGGCGCGGTTAGTAGACCCTGCTACGGACATGGTTTATAATGGTATTGCTTATGGATTAAGCGGCCTGCTCAAGGAGATTTCTCAGGGAAGCCTTTTGCAGGTTCCAGGCATCAAGGTGCTGGCACATCATGATGCTGAACAGGCGGCAGTACCACATCTTAGATGAACGGTATCTGCCGTCTTCCAGTTTATAGTCCAACTTTTCACGTTTATTGCAGCGTTCCGCAGATGTCCTTGCGTTATATTCCAGTTTCCATTCTTTACTGCTCCTTGGCGGATCATTAAAAAGCCTTGGGTTATCAGCCATGACAAGATGTACTGTTCTGCCGTATTTTGCATCGGAACATGGATTTTCACAGGTGCAGCGTGGGCTTCCGCCCGCAAAGCTGATTTTCGGGCACTTGAATTTTGTCCTGCCTTTTATGGATTCGGTGCCGTCCCTGCGCATAGTATGCCCTTCACGGCATATGGGGACACCGTCATCGCCTATGGTGAAATCGTCCTTATAGACGGGCGGCCTGCCGCCCTTGCCGTTGAGGTCAATGAATGGTGTAATGCCGTTATCGCGGCAGAATTCATAATAAGCCATGGCATCATGGGCGGAATCCAGCAGAAGTTTATCTACATTAGCCTCCGGCAGGAACTGCATCATAGAGTACCAGTTATAAAGGAAACCGAAGGAATCATGCCGGGAAGCGGGGCTGAGGAAAGGGAAGACAGGAAGGTCGTTTTCCGAGTCCGAGGCGGTGAGCATATACAGGTCATAGCCGAAGTAGAACCGCCCCCTGTGGGAATCCCATCCGATGTTACAGTCGGGCTGGCTGTAGATACGGTCACATTTACATTCCCGGATTCCTTTTTCAAGGCAGCCGCAGGTGCGCTTTTTGCGTTCCTGTGCAGCAGTGTAGACAGGCGTGCCGTCACCGGCAATGGAAAGGTGCATGAGGTCAATGAGGCCGTCCCTGTCAGATTTCAGGAGAAAAAGTTCTTTGAATATCTGGAAAAGGCGGAGACATGGTTTCATATCCTGCGGCGGTTCCCGTTCAAATTTTTCAAAGAGTTCCTTGACGGTATATTTTTCGACAGGCGGTGCCTTTTCCCCTTTTTTCTTCGGCTTTTGGGGCTTTTCTTTCGGGGGATGGACTTTGGGCGAGAGGTTGTCATCATCGGAAAGCCAGAGTCGGGACTGGAAATCGTAAAAAGTGCCGGTTCCCGGGGTATCGCCGATAGTAAAGCCGGAAAGGATGGCGTGGAGATGGTTTTCCTTAAGGTCGGCAGCCCATTTTGTATAGGAAGTGACCTTGAACTCCACGGAGAGGAGGATGGAACGGAGCATGTCGGAAGGAAGCCTTGGCTCAGGGCCGAAATCGGAATAGCGGTCCTGCATGATGATGTCGATTTCAGAGAGGTCAAGGTTCCAGAATTTCTCCATGATCTCCCAGGTGGGAGCCGGAAGGGAATGGACAGCATCCGGATAGTATTTACGAAGTTGTGCCAGAACACGGTTCTGGTAGGCGGCATGGCCGCCAATGTTAACAGGTTTCAATTTAGAAACACCCCCAATCAAAAGGTCTGTACCGGCTGTGCCGGAACGAAAAATACCTTGTTAATCAAGGGCGCGAAGCGCCGCACATTTTGTACGGTTTGTCAACCCCTTTTTTAAAAAAGCTGGGGGAATTTATAAAAAAGGAATCCCAAAAGCCGCATAAAATAAGGCTTAGAGATTCCGAGAGTCTATTTATGAAAAACGGAGGGAAACAGGATGAAAAAAATCAGCATAGAGGAATTAAAACAAATGCATGGCAGCGAGGGGCTGGTGCTCCAGGGCTGCGGCGGCGACCCGCAGGAATGGGTGGACGGCATCAACGGGCTCCTGACAGACGAAGGGATACTCAAAAACGGCAGTGCCTTCCATGAGGTCTATATGTTTGAAAACGAGGGGCTGACCTGCCTCCTGTTTGACATGGAGGGCGTGGAGCTGGATGTCGGGAAACTTGCAATGTGGCGGATTGCCACGCATGGGAATTTCGGCGGCACATGGCTGAGCGACTACCTGGACAATCGCATTGGCATGGATTCCGAGCTGGATGCGAAGGAGAAGCCGGACTGCGAACTGATCGGGCAGAACGGAAATATCTTCAATCTCATAGGGATTGCGTCAAAAACGCTGAAGGAAAACGGCATGGAGGAACAGGCTGAGGAAATGGTGAAGCGCATTACCCAAGGGGCAAACAGTTATAGCGAGGCGCTGTGCATCATTGGGGAGTATGTCAATATCACTGGTCCGGATGAGGAACTGGAAGATGGCATGGGCATAGAAATGTAAGGTGGAAAGGAGAACCGAGTATGAAAACGGACGAAAAAAATGAAAGCTGGCAGGAGGAATTTGACCAGATGAAGAATCTCCTGCATGAACTGCAGGGAGAAGAAATCAGCATATTCCGGGAAGTAATAGAAAGGATTCTCCGCCGGAAAGAGGAAATATTGAGCCAGTTTGACCAGAAGGAATCCTGCATCAGTATAAAGCTGGATTTTTTCGGTCTGGATAATCATGAGCAGGCTGAACTAATGCGGGTACTACTTTTGGCGGACGAAAGGATATGGGACGCCGATATAGACGTACTGTACCAGCGCATGGAACTCTATCCAGCAAAACCGGAACATACATATGTGCCGATAAAAACAGAGCATGAAAAGCACTATGGATCTGCGGAGATGAACAGTTTTGTTCGGAATTTTTCACAAGCTGAGGAATGGTTTCAAGTGGCTGGGGATATGCGGTGCGGGGTGACGATTGAGAAAAAGGTCACGCTGAACGATGAGGACTTCGCCTTTTTTGGCAGGAACATCGGGCAGGATACACCCTTCACATCCGATGGCGGTGCGGAACAGTTTATCGACCATAACGGTGAGTGCCACTGCATTCTGGTCAAACCGGAGGGAAGTGACCATGGCATTCTGCTCTGCAGGGATGAAAAAAGCGGCGAACTTTATTCCGGCTATTTCCCAAACATGGAGTGGTTCGAGCAGACGGAGCAGGCTGCGGATACGATGAAAAATGGCATGGATTTATGTTGAGGTGGTCATGATGAAGCAGACAACAGTACAGGTGAAATTTGATTCTGAAAGGTATGCCGCGCTGCTGCGCTATGCCGGAAAGAAAGATGTTCCGGTGGAAAAGGAACTGACGGATACGCTGGAACGGCTTTACAAAAGGCTCGTCCCTGCCGACGTCCGGGAGTATATCGAGGATATGGAAACGGAAAACAGGGAGAAAAGCGGGGTAAAAAAGAAGGCTGCGGCAGCAGAAAATGAACCGGAGGAAATACCACATTCTGCCCCGCCAATGGTGGGGATATAAACCGGAAGGGCGGCTGGCAGGTACAGCCGCCCTTTGCCGCCCCCTGTCCGCCCCTGTGTCGGCTTTTTGAAAGCCGGACGGGGAAATGACGGGGCAGCACCAAAAGCGAAATTTGAGCCGGATAAAGGGCAATGTGGCGAAGGAGGTTTCAAACAGTGGAAAAGACAGTTTCAAAAGGGCTGAAGCAGCCCTTTTTTTCATGCTGCGGATGCAGGAATCCGACAGGGAAAGCGGCGGAAAACAAGGGGAAAACCAACTGCAAAAATGCTTGCAGGTTAAAGCGCGCCATCAAACCTGCCGCGCGAATCCCTCAAATCCCCGCAGTGCGGGGATTTTTCCGGCTCCAAGGCTGGCATCAAAAACGGAGGGCTGCCATCAGGCAGGGCATCTTTCTAAAGGCAGGAACGAAAACGTGCTTAGGAAATAAAGGATTTTCAAAGCCTTCCGCCAGACCTCAAAACTGGCATCAAGGGGCTTTTTAGAGAGAATATTGGCAAAAGAAGGAGGCACAAAAGATGGAAAACAAAGCGAACAAAATCACGATACGGCTGACCGATGAAATGCTGAAAAAATGCGAGGAGGGTATGGCAATCTCCGGCTGCGGCATACGCAATGACTTCGTAGAACGGGCGATTGAGTTTTATACTGGGTACCTTTCCACCCAAACGCATACGGATTTTTTAGCGGACGCGCTGGTAGAAAGCATTGCGGGAACGGTGAAAACATCGGAAAACCGAATCGCCCGCCTGCTGTTCAAGATTGCAGTGGAGATGGCGAAGCTGGAACAGATGCTTGCGGTCATCAATGAGATGGACGAGGAAACCATCCAGCGGCTCCACATCCGCTGCGTGAATGATGTGAAAAAGCTGAACGGCATACTCCGCATGGAGGACGCTGTGAAATTCCAAAGGGGTGAAACAGATTGATTTATAAATTTTACAGCCCTGTCGCGGCAGTGATTGACTACACAGGGAATGACAGGCTGGAATACGCGGCCTATTTTGATTACGACCCGGCTGATATCTGTGAGGAAGGCGAAGCTGAAAACTTTGATTATCTGCTTGGCGAGGACATCCTGCAGTTCGCTGAGGATATCAACCGGGCGATCCAACAGGATTGGAATGAGATAAAAGCAAAAAGCGGGTTCATGGAATTCTTTTTGTGGGACAGCCGACAGGCACAGACGGAAGTATTTGAAAAAGTGGAATCAGCCTTCCCGAAAATTGAAATTGTTAATGATATAGCTTACGCTGTGACGGAGTGCAGCATCAGAGCAAATCTGACGATAGGCGAGGTAGAAACGCTGAAGGATTACTTCTCCGGGCAGTACAGCGATGGCTGGGGCGAGAGTTTTGAGCAGCACGCCATCAAGACAAAATGGGGCGCACTGTATGTCTGCTTCTGGCCGGAGGGTTTTATGATGGAAACGGAAGAAGAATTCCAAACGCGCATTGGCATGGAGGGGCAGAACGCCATGAGAGAACCTGTGGAAGAAGAAAAAAATATATTTGCACCTATGGAAGAAGAAAAAAACATGTCCGCACTTGCGGAAGAAGAAAAAAATATATCTGCATATGTGGAAAAAATCAGGGAAGAACTGCATGAAACAGTTGACAGGGAAATAGACAATTTCCTTTTGCGGCTGGAGAACGGGGAACTGCTGGAATCCAAAAGTGGATTAGAGAGGGAGATTCCCCTCTCCGCCATGCCTGCATATTTTAAGGGGAAAAAACCTGTGGCCGTCCTCTATCCGGATGGTGCGGAGGCGGCTGCCCCTACATGGAAAAAAGCGGCGGTGCATCTCCTGCAGCATTGTGCGGAGGAACCGGAAATGCTTGAAAGACTGAAGGAAATTCAGGGAAAAGTGTTCGGCAGGAACCGTCTGCTTTTTGGTTCAGACGGGAATGGAATGGATTCCCCGCTGGAATTTTATCCGGGAATGTTTTTGGAATCGAAATTTGATACGGAAACACTGCTGAAGGTAATCACCAAACGGATTTTCGATGCTGTCGGCTACGATTACGGCGGAATCCGTTTGAGGGTAGCAGATCCTGCTCCCGGCTTCCGAATGGAGAAAACGCCGGAAGAATTTGAAGAAACTAAAATTAATGAGAAAGGAATCCGAGAGGAAGAAAATGGAGAAGGTTTTTCTTTGACGATGTAAAGGTGAACCCGTATGCCAAAAATTATTTTTACATCACGCTACATCACCGGCGCAAGGCCGGGGCAGGTCAAAAATTTGTTGAACTACATGGCAACGCGCCCGAACGCCGAAAAGTTTTCAGCGGCGGAACCTGCAGAGGCAACGGTTAAACAGAAGGAATGGATCGAGAAGGAACTGCAGAAATCTCCCAGCCTGAAAAATCTGCATGAGTATCAAGATTATGAGGAAAATCCGACAAGCGAAAACGCTTCTGAGTTAATCAGCAAGATTGCGGAACGGTGGCTTGAAACGCAGGAAGGGATTGAAAACTATGTCGGCTATCTTGCGAAGCGTCCAGGGGCAGAGCGCGGGGAACAGGATCATGCGCTTTGGAACGGCTCAGATGAACCGATTGACCTGCGGAAAACCATGCGGGAGGCGGCGGGACACAAAGGCAGGATATGGACGCACGTCATTTCCCTGCGCAGGGAGGACGCAGAACGCCTTGGCTATGACAACGCAGCGGCATGGCGGGAGCTGGTGCGGGAAAAGGCACCGGAGATGGCAAAAGAAATGGGAATCCCGTTAGATGATTTCGTCTGGTATGGCGCGTTCCATAATGAAAGCCATCACCCTCATGTCCATATTTTTTGTTACTCAAAAAAACCGAAGCAGGGATATCTGTCAAAGAAGGGCATTGAGAACCTGCGGCGATCCTTTGCATCTGAAATATTCCATGACGACCTGCACCACATCTATGTCCAGAAGGACGCACAAAGGGAGGCGATAAAAAATTATTTCGAGGAAGAACTGAAAAAAACTGTCGCAAAAAGCCATGCTTCTAATCCGAGAGCCGAAGCCCTGCTGCTGAAGTTGGCGGCAAATTTGAAAACTGCCAAGCATAAAAAGGCTTACGGGCGGCTGGACAAGGAAAACAAGGTTCTGGTGGATGAGATTGTCAGGGAACTCAGCAAGGACGAAAAAGTCAAGGCGTTATATGAAAGCTGGCTGGGGCTGAAGGACGAAATTTCATTCACTTATCAAAACGCGGGACGTGCAAAGAGAAGCCTTGCCGATGAACCGGAGTTCCGGAACATCAAAAACATGGTTCTGAAATGCGCAAGGGAACTTTCGGAACAGAAAATCCAGAAGGACAGCAAGGTTGCGGCGCAGACAGCTTTCCTCCGTCTGCTGAAAAACATTAGCAGGATATTGGAAGAAGATATGGAACGGCAGAAAAATGAAATGCCGCTGACAGATAAAAAGCTGCTGCGGAAACTGCTGGAAAAGAAAGAAGCGTTAGGGCAGAAGATATGATGCCGCCTGCAGTTAAAATCAGGGCTGTGTTGAAGAATGGAGGTAAAACATTTGGTATGGAAAAAATACAGGATAGAACTGGAACTGACGGGAATTACCCGGAAACGCGCCGCAGAACTGTTTGCAGAGCAGTTTGAGAGCCCGCCGAAATATTCCTTTGACGGGGATCGGTATACTGTAACGGATTCGCGCGGCAGGGAATGGCTTGCCCTCCCCTCCCCTGACATACGGGCGGAGAAATGGAGCAACGGCAGGATGGTTGGGGCGAACCACTTATATCAGGTAAAAGTCTGCACGCCGTTTTTGTATGAAAGTGAATTTGATACGCTTGCTGAAATGCTGGAACGGCTGGAAACGGGTGGCGCGTCCCTGAACGAAAGTACAAATATGGCAGTGCTGCTGGATATGACAGGACTGGCGAGCCAGAGTAAATTCATCGAGAATCTCGAAAAAATTTATGAAAGCAAGGGTGTACTTTTGCAGAAAGCGATTGGCAGGAAGTTTTCCAGTGTTGCAGACTGTTCTGTGATAGAGGAAACCGGAATTGTTTCCCTGCCGCTGTTCCCTGCCAGCTTTTATCCGGAAGATGCAAAGGGCTATATCCAGCTTTCACAGGGTATCTGCGGGTTTGCTGCAAAAAGCAAGGCGATACGGAACAAGGAAAACGCTTCCCCGAATGAAAAGTTCCAGCTGCGGACATGGCTGGTGCGGCTTGGATTTGTCGGGGAGGAATACAAGCACGCAAGGAAGATGCTGACGGAAAACCTGAGCGGCAACAGCGCGTGGCTACGGAAAACGGAACCTGCATTGGAAAACCGGCAGGGAGAAGCAGCGTCAGAACCCTCACCGGAAAACCAGCAGGATGATGCGGAAGAAATAGGCGGCAGGGACATGGAATCCCCTGAATCTTCCGTGGAAGATAATGCCCCAATAGTGCAAGAAAATGAAATGACGATGTAGAACGGCCATGACAATGATCATGGCTGTTTTTTTGGAGGCGGTGCGGTGATACAGGATTACAACTTTGGCATTGAAATTGAAATGACAGGGCTGACGAGGAAAAAAGCAGCAAGAGTCATTGCGGAGCATTTCGGTACGGTGCCGGAGCATGTGGGCGGCAATTATGATAAATATATTGCAAGAGATCCATTGGGACGTGTGTGGCAGGTTGTCAGCGATTCAAGCATTGAATCCTGCCGGAAAATCAATGGCAGTCTTCAGTATGTAGACGACAGAAGCTATCAGGTAGAGATGGTCAGCCCGATCTGCAGCTATTCCGATATTGAAACAATACAGGAGATTGTACGGAAACTCCGTGGGAAAGGCGCTGTTTCAAATGAGTCGACAGGTGTCCATTATGGCAAGAAAAATATTATGCGAAGTTATTTTGCATTTTTGGCAGTATAGCTCACTCTAATTCTTACGGTTGATTGATTTTCTCCGCATAATATTCCACACTGGTATTATCCCAACCAAGGGAAATATTTTTGTGGAGGTATCACAATGAATCAAGCAACCCCAAATCAATCACCAATTCAAGCACTTGTAAACAGACTTGAAGCGTATTTGGTGAAACAAAACTACACCGCTGAAACTCTGCGGCACTATCAGTGTACATGGCGGCAGCTGGCCTGTTACGCCGATGAGAAAGGAATCGTAACGGCTGATGCCGAATGGATGGTGCAGTTTTTACATGAACGTTATGGTATCAGCGATGGAGATTCACTTACCAAAACGCAAAAAAACCATTTCCGTGCTGCTGACATGCTCTATGATTTTCAGCAGTATGGGTACGTAGTACGCCGTAAGCGTACTAAGCGGGAAATATTTCCTCAGCAATACCAGTGTATATTTGAAGCTGCAGAGAAATATTGTTTAAAAAACCGCATAGCAGAGAGGACACAGCGACAGTTTAGCGTACACATACGCAGATTTGTATCCTTCTTGGAATCGCGGAACCTGCGAATAGAAACAGTTGAGCCAACTCATATGCGCGAGTACTTTCTCACACTCAAGCTGCTGGCAAAAACCACTGTCGCCTTTGATCTTTATGTATTGCGCTCTGTTCTGCCCCTGCTGTTTGCGGACGGCATCACATCGTCGGATTTATCACTGCTCTGCCCTTCGGTGCATGTCCCGGCCAGAGCCAAAATCCCATCCGCATTCCCTCCAGAAGATATTCAGGCGATTCTGGAAGCTGTGGATAGGGAAAGCCCACAGGGAAAACGCGATTACGCAATCCTGCTGCTTGCCGCCCGACTAGGACTACGTGTCGGCGACATCCGCGAACTGCGTTTTGAAAATATTCGTTGGAATACGGCTGAACTCCGTTTTATCCAGAGTAAGACTGGTAACGAAATCGTTCTTCCTCTTTCTGATGAGCTTGGATGGGCAATCATTGACTATGTGAAAAACGGACGTCCCATAACTGACAGCAAAGTCATATTTGTGCGTCACATCGCTCCATATGACGCTTTTGGGCATGACAATAACCTGAACAGTATTGTTTCTAAATACTTCAAAGCAGCCAATATCCATGTGCCACAAGGTAAAAGGCACGGAATGCATGTGTTCCGCCACAGTTTGGCGAGCAGTATGCTGGCAAATGGAACACCTTTGCCGGTTGTATCGGAAGTCCTTGGTCACAGCGAAATGAATACCACTGCCAAATATCTTAAAATTGCTGTTGAGCAGCTACGGAACTGCGCACTGGAGGTGAGCGAATGATGAAACCATGCAAAACTCTTTTTCAAAGTCCGTTCGCGGTATATATTGAAGCATTCATTTCACAAAAACGAGCATTGGGATACCGCTATGATGCAGAAGAACAGCAGCTTCACCGATTTGATGTTTTTTGTGCGGAACAGAAAATCACTGAGCCGATGCTGACAAAAGAATTAACAGAACAGTGGATCGAAAAACGAGCCGGTGAAGCTGTCAAGAGTCAGCATCTCCGTTGTTCTGTAATCCGTCAGTTTGCACGGTTTCTTTCATCATGCGGATTGGCGGCATACGACTTGCCGGTTCAGAAGAATACGGTACCCCAAAGTTATACGCCGTATATTTTCAGCCCAGAGGAATTAAATAGGATTTTTCACGCCGCAGACCGAATGTCACCCTGCACGGTATCACCGTTTATTCATGAAGTGATGCCGATGATCCTCCGGCTTCTGTACGGCTGCGGCTTGCGGAGATCCGAAGCATGCCATCTCAAAAAATGTGATGTTTCTCTGGACGACGGTGTGCTGGCGATCCTGAACGCAAAGAACGAAAAGGATCGTCTGGTACCGATGGCTGATTCCCTTGCTAACAGATGCCGCGCATACTCTGAGCGGATGGAACATCTATGCCCGGATACTGCCTATTTCTTCCCAAACAAATATGGGAACTGCGTTGAACTGTCTACGATTTATCCGTGGTTTCGCCGTTTTCTTTTCGAAGCAGGCATACCGCACCGGGGGCGGGGTATGGGGCCGCGCCTACATGATCTTCGGCACACGTTCGCCGTTCACAGCCTGCAGAAAATGGCTGAGGATGGCATGGATTTGTACTGTGCGCTTCCAGCGCTGTCTATGTATTTGGGACATGGGAATATTTCTGCGACCGAAAAATATCTTCGCATGACTGCGGCAGTCCACCCGGAGATCCTCGAACGGCTTCGGTATGTTTACGGCAATATGCTGCCAGCGGCAGATTTGGAGGTGGCAAAATGAAACCTTCGGATTTCGCTTATATGCTGACAAAATATTTATCTGCTTATCTTCCAGGACAATACAATGCCAGTGAAAATACCGTCTGCGCATATAGAGATACATTTAAGCTCCTGCTGCGTTTTGCTGAAACGCAGCGAAATATTTGCCCAGAACGCCTAACTCTCGCGGATGTTGACAGAGCATTTGTTGAAGGCTTTTTGTTGTGGCTTGAAACTGCGCGGGGTAATGCCGTGTCCACACGAAATCACCGGCTTGCAGGAATCCATGCTTTTTTCCGATATTTGCAGAGCGAAAAGCCGGATATGATGCTTCAGTGCCAGCAAGTTCTCAGTATTCCAGTAAAAAAAACAGCAAAGCCAACAGTGAATTATCTGACAGTGGACGCAGTAAAAACCATTCTGGCCATGCCGGATATTTCGACTGCTTACGGAATGCGTGATCTGGCCTTGCTCGGCCTCCTTTACGACACAGGTGCGCGCGTTAGTGAACTCATACGTTTAAGGCCAAAAGATTTACGTTTGGCTGCGCCGCCGGTTGTGTCAATCTTGGGAAAAGGTCGAAAATCCCGGCAATGTCCACTTTCTTCAGAAATGGCAAATCATCTCATAAAGTATTTGTCTGCTTGGGGATTGGATGCACCGGCTAAGTCCGATCATCCGCTGTTTGTCAGCCATAATGCTGAAAAGCTGACACGAGCCGGTGTTGCATATATCCTTCAAAAATACGTCTCTGCCGCACATGAGAAAGACACAGGCATTATCCCAGCTACAGTGTCGCCGCACATGCTTCGGCACAGTAAGGCTATGCACTTGCTCCAAGCTGGGGTAAATCTTGTATATATTCGAGATTGGCTGGGACATTCCAGCGTCAAAACTGCCGAAATCTACGCAAGGGCAGACTCCGAAATGAAACGTGCAGCCTTACAGAAAGCGGCTTCCGCTGTTATGCCTTATCATGGTCAGCAGTCATCGTGGTCGGAAAATATTGAGTTAATGAAGTGGCTAAGTTCACTCGGCAAGTAAAACTGTTATGGAAAGTCATTGGACGGTTAGGCCGCTTGCTGTGCGGCTTACCGTCATTGACTTAGCATAACGTTTTTCTTGCCATAATGGACGTTATGTGAAGATTCACATAATGTACACGTCCACGTTGACGCAATGCATTTTGACGCCAACAGCCTGCGGAACCTGACAGACATCATGCGGAGCAAGGAAGATATTTTGTATAAAGCACTTCAAGTGAATACAGGCAGGGAAATTTCTTATTGCAAAAAGGTGGACGAGGACTTCTTGCGGCGCATTAACGAGCACAAACCTAAAACACGGGAGGAATTAAAACTGCTTTGGTACAATGGTAGTGATGGCAGCGGGGATCATTACGATGCCAGCCG
>OFGE01001853.1_pt1 | contig 17067 bp, 12 predicted proteins | sample 1521681 | NCBI WGS metagenome assembly OFGE01 (sample SAMEA3504093, study PRJEB24116) | mouse gut metagenome | biome: mouse gut; feature: mouse-associated habitat; material: faeces | place: Denmark | collected 2011 | reverse complement strand
GTCTTTGAACAGGGAGTGCCTTATTATCAAAAACATCAAGGCACACAACAACAAAAACTCATTGATACGCTCCTTTATTTATCGCTCTATGTTGAGGATACGAATTTGATTAAACGAAGTCAAAATGTCCAAATTTTTGAAGTATATCAACCGTTAATCCAGGAATATTTTGCTTTAGGGGGGACACAAACGTTACGGGGAACCCTTTGCTTAGAAAGATTGAATCACTTATTCAAAGAAAAAAATTGGAGTATTGGTGGCAGTGCAGATGCTTTAATTTTGGTGGTGTTTTTAGATAAACTAATGAAATTAAATTGGCTGACGCCTTAATTAAAAAGATAGTTACAACGCTGATTTGGTCAGTTATTTTGACCTTATATGCCTATGGAAAGGTCTCAAGAGAATTCAAGAAAGCGATTGACAAATACCACGAAACACAGTATATTTTATTACGAAATCATTCTTATCAGAGTATACAAATACGATGATAAACAGTTGAAGCGAATCTTGATTTGCTTTTCCTAAACCTGATTCTTTTAGAATCAGGTTTTTGTTTATCTAAAAGGCGGCATTCGTTCAAAAACGGCTGTCGCCTTTTTTTATGAAATTTTTTTAATATAAAAAATTTCATAAAAAAATCTTAAAAACAGAAAAAATTGTTATAGATTAGAGTCATTTTTTTGATGTAAAGTTTTTATAACTTATGTCTATAAAATTGATAAAAACAGTCAAAGTAGTAGAAAAAATAATAGTGGAATTTCTCAAAAAAAATAAAAAAATTTTCCGTTATTTAATTATCGATTTATCAAACGATAAGTTATAATAAAATAATTTATTTATCTTTAATGATTGGGGAGGAACGTATAAACTTCCTCATTTTCCTCTCATTGTATAATAACTCACTAATGAATTAGTGAGTTTTTTTAACATATCCAGGATGCTTGTTATCAAATGAATTTTTATATAAAAATTCACAGCATTATATTTTGAAAAGCTGAAGAAATGTACTAAACTGCAGGTGTTAAATCCATTTAAATCGCTAAAGGGGGAGATGAACAACTAGGGGAAGCTAATGATCTTGGTATTTATCGTTTATTTTAAAGAAAAGAGGGACGATCAGATGAAAAAGAAAATTGTTGAGGATTTTAATCGGAAAAGTCAGCATAAAAAATGGACAAAACGCAAGATGCTTAATTTAGCAATATCAAGTGGTTTATTATTTACGTCATTAGCAATCCCTGTAAGTATAGCTGTTACCTCTGGCACAATCAGTGCATCAGCAGCGGTCTTGGATATCGAACTATTATCAAATGTTACGTCAAATAATGACAGTGGCACTTCAACGAGTAATCGTTGGACAGCCGCAAACCAAAATCAACCAGTTAATTTCACGGTTTCTGGTGGCGCTTTAGCAGATGCTTCCGCTGTGTTTAGTGGACAAAAACAAGCGGTGTTAGTGGTTCCTCCTGAGTTAAGAGGAAATGTAGCTGCAGCAGGCAGCGCAGCAATCAATACCAATGTCACGATTGATCTTTCAAAAGTTACTTTTTTGACTGCCGTTTTGAATGCAGCCAATGATTTAACCAATGTGATTACTCAAATTACCAGTGGGGCGTTAGGGAATTTAACTGGTGTTGATATTGATTTGACGGAAGTGAATCGTCAATTGGAATTAGTTAATAACATTGAAAACTTAGGTGCTGCTTCATTTACAGCTCCGGAAACGTTAGCAGCTGACGGCTCATACATTAGTGCACCGATTAGTGATGGTTTAGGGTTAGTTTTAGCCCAAAATGTTTCAAACATCTTACAAGATTTGAATGCGGCAGTTCAAGCTTTGGAGGCAAAAGGTACCAGTATCCCAAGTAATCTTGTCGCCGCAGCTATAAATGCAGCCTTGCTTCCTGTCAAAGGCACGGTAAACGTGGCTGTTTCAGGTGCTTTGCCTTTATTAGCGGTTGGTGGTTCAGGCGTAAATGAGTTAGTGGATGCTTCTTTACTAGGCACAACCACGGTTACTTTACCAACTACCGTTTCAACACCTCAAAATTTATCCAATAATTTAGATGCTCGTTTTGTAGGAACAGTCGTTCAAACAGATCTTTTAGACGTTAATTTATTAGCAACAGCAGACGGTGTATCCAACATTTATTTTGCTGCAGGCACTACTAGTGAAGTAACCGCACCAACAATCACAGGAGTAACAGGTAATTCAACAGCAGGTTACGAAGTTAAAGGAACTGCCGATGCCAATGCCACGGTTGAAATCCGAAATGCAGGAGGCACCGTAATAGGCACAGGTACCGCTGATGGGACAGGAGCGTTTACAGTTACCGTTCCCGCAGGTGAAGCAGGCGCCAATGAAACGTTAACCGCCGTAGCGAAAAACGCCAGCGGTACAGAAAGTACGCCAACAACGTTCCAAACGCCAGCGGATCCTAATACGCCCGTGGCGACGCCAATTGTTGAGACTGTAACAGGTAGTACAACAAAAGGCTATGAGGTCAAAGGGACTGCTGAAGTTGGCACCACCATTGAGGTTCGCGATGCAGCTGGCACGGTCCTTGGTACTGCAACAACTGGAACTGACGGAAAATATACAGTGACTTTAGATTCAGGAACAGCAACAGCAAATCAAACGCTGAGCGTTGTAGCGAAAAACGCTAGTGGCACGGAAAGTCAACCAGCAACGGCGACAACACCAGCTGATGTCACTGCACCAACAGTTGATAACATCACAGGCAACTCTGGTTCGGGTTATGAAATTACAGGAACAGCAGACCCTAACACAACAATCGAAGTTCGTGATCCATCTGGGGCAGTCATTGGTACAGGTACCTCTGATGCGAATGGTGATTTTACTGTAACGCTACCAACGGGAACGACCAATCCTGGGGATACGCTAACAGTGATTGGAAAGGATAACGCGGGAAATGAAAGTCAACCGACTGAAGTCCTTGTTCCTGCTGATGCCACGGTTACAGCACCAACTGTAACAGGAGTAACAGGTAATTCAGTTGCTGGTTATCAGGTGACAGGCACCGCTGATCCGAATGCTACCATCGAAATTCGTGATGCAGATGGGAACGTGATTGCAACAGGGACTGCCGATGGGACTGGTTCCTTTGCTGTGAACCTTCCAGCTGGGACGGCAAATGCGAATGAAACATTGACAGCGTTAGCCAAAGATCCTGCTGGCAATACAAGTACACCGACAACCTTCCAAACACCAGCAGATGAAGTAGTGGCACCGCCAAGTGTCGACAAAGTTACTGGGAATACAACACAAGGATATCAAGTGACAGGTACCGCTGAACTTGGCACCACCATTGAAGTTCGTGCAACAGACGGAACAGTTTTAGGCACCGCAACAACTGGACCGACTGGCCAATATACTGTGACGTTAGCTTCAGGAAAAGCAACAGCTAAACAAACAGTGAATGTAGTTGCTAAAAATGATACTGGACTTGAGAGTCAACCAACTACAGCTATGACACCCGCTGATGTTACCACACCAACAATTGGTGACATTACTGGAGATTCAACAACTGGTTATGAAATCACTGGGACGGCGGACCCTAATACCACCATTGAAGTACGGAACCCAGATGGAACAATTATTGGTACAACGACAACGGATGATCAAGGAAACTTTACTGTGGACCTTCCAGCGGGAGCCGCTAATCCTGGTGATACATTAACAGTTGTTGGAAAAGACGGTGACGGCAATGAAAGTCAACCAACGGAAGTGACGGTCCCTGAAGATGCAACCGTAGCAGCACCAACTGTGACGACTGTTACAGGAACAACTGCCACTGGGTATCAAGTAACCGGCACGGCAGAGCCAAATGTCACCATTGAGATTCACAATGAAGCAGGTTTAGTTATTGCTACGGGAACGACTGATGGTGCTGGCGCATTTACAATCACTCTTCCGACGGGCACAGCAACAGCTAACGAAGCCTTAACTGCCATTGCGAAAGATGCTGCTGGGAAAGAAAGTAATCCGACTGCTTTCAAAACACCTGCTGATCCAGATGCACCAGTCGCGACACCTACTGTTGACAAAATCACTGGTAGCACGACAAACGGCTATCAAGTAGTAGGAGCAGCAGAAGTTGGTACAACAGTTGAGGTGCGTGACGCCGATGGCACAGTCCTTGGCATGGCAACTACTGGAACTGATGGCAAATACACAGTGACTTTAGAGCCAGGGAAGGCCTCAGCTAACGAAACAATAACTGTCGTAGCGAAAAATGCAACAGGAAAAGAAAGTCAGCCAGCTACAGCAACTACACCAGTCGACTTAGCCACACCAACCATTGATTCTATTACCGGAAATTCTAGTAAAGGTTACGAAATCACTGGAACGGCGGAGCCAAAAACCACTATTGATGTCCGTGACGCAGACGGAACCATCATTGCTGCTACAACTGCTAACGAAACCGGCCAATATACGGTGACTCTACCAGCTGGCGTAGTGACACCAGGAGAAACGATTACGATTATTAGCAAAGATGGCGCAGGTAATGAAAGTCAACCAGCTACAGCCGTTATTCCAGCGGATGTTGTTTTAGCGGCGCCAACTATTACGAAGGTTGAAGGAAACAAAGCCAATGGCTATACAGTCACTGGAACTGCTGATCCAAATGTCACGGTTCAATTTTACAATAGCAGTGAACAATTATTGGCAAGTGGCAATACAACTACTGGAGGTACCTTCTCCGTTCATATTGCAGCAGGGTTAGCAACAGAAAAAGAAACGTTAACCGCACTAACCACAGATACACAAGGAAATGTGAGTCCTAAAACCACATTTATGACGCCAGCCGATATTACGGGAGAACCAGAGATTAAAATTGCGGCACCAACTGTTTCTTCAGTTTTAGGAACGTCTAAAGCCGGCTACCTCATCAAAGGAACAGCTGAACCAAACCGAATCATTCAAATTAGTAACCGACTATTAAGAAGTGTGATTGCTGTAGGTGCCACCGATGCTGAAGGCAACTTCGCTATCCAATTAACAGCGGGACAAGCGACTGCTCAACAAAGTTTACTTGCGACAGCTACCGATGGCGCAGGACATTACAGTACGGCTACAACCTTCATGACGCCAGCCGACCCAACGAATCCTGGAGGAGGCAATGGTAACACTGGCGGAAATAACGGCAATACAGGCGGCAATACAGGAAACAATGGCGCAACTGGCGGGAATAATGGGAATGGTTCAAACACAGGTTCAAATCCAAATGGAGGTTCTGGTTTAGGCACAACAGGTTCTGGCTTAGGTTCACTAGGCAATGGCCTCGGTACAAATGGTAGTGGCTACCACCCTAAACTAAGTACCATCAGTTATGGCACTGGAAATCACGGGAAAACAGGCTACTTACCTAGCACAGGTGAAAAAGAGTCTTCAGCCGTGACAACAAGTTTGTTTGGCGCCTTTGTCGCACTCCTTGCGAGCATGGGAATCATCAAACGCAAACGTAAAAACTAGCTCTCTCCTTTAATTCCTATAGATGAGAAAACGTATTGTTGAGAATTCCCCACTCAATGATACGTTTTCTCGTTCCATTTAATGAAGAAAAATTGCCAAATAGAATAAAATGTGCTATTCTATTTTCAGAAAATCGAAGGAACAAGCAGTGAAAGTGCTAAATCCAACCTGAATTTTTTAATGCAGGAGGAGTGGGCGCTTTTTTTGTTGTTATGAAGAAAGGAAGCTAATTATGCAATCAGCTACAATGGAATTTGATACAATTGCGGCGATTTCTACGCCGCCAGGTGAAGGTGCGATTAGTATTGTTCGTTTAAGTGGCGAGCAAGCAGTTGCTATTGCAAACAAAGTTTATCGGTCAGGCACTAAAGATTTAGCTAAAGTCCCCACGCACACGATTCATTATGGTCATATTGTTGATCCGCAAAACGATCAATTGATTGATGAAGTCATGCTTTCTGTGATGCGGGCACCGAAAACATTTACACGAGAAGACGTGGTAGAAATTAACTGTCATGGCGGCATTGTCGTGGTGAACCAATTATTGCAATTACTGTTACGTGAAGGCGCACGAATGGCCGAACCTGGGGAATTTACAAAACGTGCTTTTCTAAATGGCCGAATGGATCTTTCACAAGCAGAAGCAGTGATGGACTTAATCCGTGCCAAAACGGATAAAGCGATGAATGTTGCATTGAACCAATTGGATGGTAACTTGTCGACGTTAATTCGTTCATTAAGACAAGAAATTTTAAATACTTTAGCACAAGTAGAAGTTAATATCGATTATCCAGAGTATGATGATGTCGAAGAATTAACCACGAAATTACTTTTAGAAAAAGCCGAATTTGTGAAAGCGCAGATTCAACAATTATTAACGACCGCTAAACAAGGAAAAATTTTGCGAGAAGGCCTAAGTACAGCAATTATTGGCCGACCAAATGTCGGGAAATCCAGTTTGTTAAACCATCTGTTACGAGAAGAAAAAGCTATCGTTACAGATATTGCTGGAACGACACGTGATGTCATTGAAGAATACGTTAACGTTCGCGGCGTTCCTTTAAAATTAATTGATACAGCGGGGATTCGCGAAACAGAAGACATTGTGGAACGAATTGGTGTCGAACGTAGCCGCAAAGCGTTAGCAGATTCGGATTTAATTTTGTTAGTCTTAAATCAAAGCGAAGAATTGACAGAGGAAGATCGTCAACTGTTGGAAGCAACGAAAGGCTTAAAACGCGTTATTCTTTTAAATAAAATGGACTTACCGACAAAACTGGATCCTAACGAATTACAAGAATTAGTCCCTGCAGAAGAAATTTTATCCGTTTCGGTGTTGTCAAACACAGGCTTAGACCAGTTAGAAGCGAAAATTGCTGATCTTTTCTTTGGCGGCCAAACAGGCGAAAAAGATGCTACCTATATTTCTAATACACGTCATATTGCTTTGCTGGATCAAGCAGCGCTTTCGTTACAAGAAGTGATTAACGGCATCGAAGCAGGTATGCCAGTCGATTTAGTTCAAATTGATATGACCCGTTGTTGGGATTATTTAGGGGAAATCGTCGGCGATAGTGTCCAAGATGAATTAATTACACAGTTATTTAGTCAATTTTGTTTAGGAAAATAAGACAAGAGAGGAATTTTTTATGAATCAATATCAAGCAGAATCATATGATGTTATTGTCGTCGGTGCTGGACATGCTGGCTCTGAAGCAGCCTTAGCAGCCGCACGAATGGGCGTTAAAACGTTACTTTTAACGATTAATTTAGATATGGTTGCTTTTATGCCATGTAACCCTTCTGTTGGTGGACCTGCCAAAGGAGTCGTTGTCCGAGAAATCGATGCATTAGGCGGCGAAATGGGTAAAAACATTGATAAAACCTACATCCAAATGCGGATGCTAAATACTGGTAAAGGTCCAGCAGTGCGTGCGTTGCGCGCGCAAGCTGACAAACATGCCTATGCGACAGAAATGAAACATACCATTGAAAAAGAAGAAAATTTAACCCTTCGTCAAGGGATTGTTGAAGAATTAATCGTGGAAGATGGCGTTTGTCGTGGTGTTGTAACTTCAACAGGTGCCGCATACCGTAGTCAAGCAGTGGTGATTACTGCCGGTACTGCCTTGCGTGGCGAAATTATTATTGGTGAATTAAAATATTCATCAGGACCAAACAATTCGCAACCTTCCGTTGGTTTAGCCAATCATTTAAAAGAATTAGGTTTAGAAATCGATCGCTTTAAAACAGGAACGCCGCCACGAGTAAAATCAAGTACGATTGATTATTCTGTGACAGAGGAACAACCAGGCGATAAAGAACCCAACCACTTTAGTTACAGCACGCCAGATAGTGCCTACAATCAAAACCAAGAGCCTTGTTGGTTAACTTATACGAATGAAACAACGCATGAAATTATTCAAAAAAATCTACACCGCGCCCCAATGTTTACTGGGATTGTGGAAGGTGTGGGCGCTCGGTATTGTCCATCCATCGAGGACAAAATTGTTCGTTTTGCAGACAAACCAAGACACCAATTGTTCTTGGAACCAGAAGGGTTGAATACCGAAGAAGTTTACGTCCAAGGCTTATCTACTTCTTTACCAGAAGATGTCCAAACAGAAATGCTTCATTCTATTGAAGGATTAGAAAAAGTAGAAATGATGCGTACAGGTTACGCCATTGAATACGATGTGGTAGTCCCTCACCAATTACGCCCAACATTAGAAACAAAGGTCATTGAAAATCTTTATACAGCAGGTCAAACGAACGGAACTAGTGGCTACGAAGAAGCTGCGGGTCAAGGCTTGATGGCAGGAATTAATGCTGCATTGAAAATTCAAGGCAAAGAGCCTCTTGTTTTAAAACGTAGTGATGGCTATATTGGCGTCATGATTGACGATTTAGTTACAAAAGGCACTAACGAACCTTATCGCTTATTAACGTCACGTGCGGAGTATCGTTTGATTTTACGACATGACAATGCGGACTTACGTTTAACAGAAATGGGTCATGAAATTGGCTTAGTCAAAGAAGAACAATATGCCGCCTATCTAGTCAAAAAAGCGGCTGTTGAAGCGGAAATTGCCCGCTTAGGCAAACATCGGATTAAACCAACCAAAGAAGTGCAAGCATTTTTGGAAACTAAAGGCGCTGCTGGCTTAAAAGATGGTATTTTAGCTAGAGATTTTCTGAAACGCCCAGAAATCAGTTATCAAGAAGTCGCTCAATTTATTCCCGCACCTGAAGAGGCGCTCGATCCGAAAGTAATTGAACAAGTAGAAATTCAAATCAAGTACGAAGGCTACATTAAAAAAGCCATGGAAAAAGTTGAGAAACTAAAACGCATGGAAGCAAAACGCATTCCAGAAAACATTGATTACCAAGCGATTAACGGCTTGGCGACAGAAGCAAAACAAAAACTACAAAAAATCCAACCAGAAACGATTGCCCAAGCAAGCCGTATCAGCGGTGTGAACCCCGCTGACATTAGCATTTTGATGGTCTACATCGAACAAGGAAAAATCGCGAAAGTGCAAGGATAATAAAAATTTGAAGCAGTTGCTTCTTCACGGATGATTGATTGTGAAGAAGCAACTGCTTTTTTGTTTTGAATTAGTCTACTCTTTTTTCTAAACTACAAAAAAAGACTGTCTTAAATAATTTCACAAACTGACCTATACTGAAAGCGCAAACAAATGATAGGAGTGGAACAAATGACAGATTGGTTAGGAATTAAAGGAAAAGTAGTGATTGTTACAGGAGGCTCATCTGGTATTGGTCACAGCATTGTTGAAAGCTTGTTAGCACAAGAGGTCTATGTCGCTAATTTTGATATTTCAGCATCAGAAACGCAACATGAGCATTTACTCTTTGTGAAAGTCGATGTAACTTCTCGAGCAGAAGTAGAAGCAGGTGTCGCTCAAGTGGTTGAAAAATTTGGAACCGTAGATGGCCTAGTAAACAATGCCGGCATCAATATTCCACGTCTATTGGTGGATAAAAATCATCCTCATGGGCCTTATGAATTATCGGATGAGGTATTCGACAAAATTGTAGCCATCAATCAAAAAGGGCTCTACCTAATGAGCCAAGCAGTGGGCCGGATTCTTGTACAAAAACAAGCAGGTGTCATTATTAATATGTCTTCAGAAGCTGGATTAGAAGGCTCCGAAGGGCAAAGTGCTTACGCTGCAACGAAAGCAGCGGTCAGCAGTTATACACGTTCATGGGCTAAAGAGTTAGGAAAATCAAACGTCCGTGTCGTGGGGATTGCGCCAGGTATTATGGAAGAAACGGGCTTGCGCACTTTAGCATACGAAGAAGCATTGGCTTATACACGAAATATTTCTGTTGAGCAATTGCGAGCAGGTTATTCAAAAACAAGTACGATTCCATTAGGTCGTAGCGGAAAACTCCATGAAGTCGCTGACTTAGTATGCTATTATTTATCAGACCGTTCAAGCTATATTACAGGCATCACCACAAACGTAGCTGGAGGTAAAACAAGAGGATAGAGGTGGGAAAACTAAATGACGCTAGTAAATAGATGGTACCAAGTAATAAAATTACTAGTTGATCACAAAGGAATGAGCTTACAGGAATTGCAAGAGAAATTAGCCGCAAGTCCTCAAACAGTTCGTAAAAACATTGATACATTGAATGATGAATTAATCGGTATCGCCCAAATTATTCAGAAGGAAAATCTCTTTCAGTTAGAAATCAATAACTTTGAAGGTTTTGAAGAGGTTTTGTCTGGACGGCTAAAAAGGGAATCTGATTTTAATTCTTCAAGCAAGCGTGTTTCCTACATTATCAAACGATTAATAGAAGAAGATCAATTTATTTCAACTTATGATTTATCCGAAGAACTCGCCGTTAGTCGCGGCACAGTTAATAAAGACATTAAGCGCATGAAAGAGCTGATTGCTCCTTGGCAGGTTGCGGTTGTAGGCACGCCAAACCGTGGCATTCATTTAGAAGGAAAAGAGTTTGATTTACGCTTACTTCATGTGAATTACGTCCAAGAATATTTTGAAGAACAGTTTCTTCATGAAACTACCAAACAAATGATACAAAAAATAATCAAAGAAACAAGACTAGCGAAACAAGATAGTTTTCTTTTACGAAGAGTGGTTTCAATTGTTTTGCAGCGTGTTTTAGCTGGAAAACTCATTACGGAACTACCACCAGAATATGTTGATTATGTTCGTCATAACGAGCAGATTGAAGAACTGATGTATCACTTGGAAATAACCTATAATGTAACGTTAAGCCAATGGGAACGTTCCTTTATCAGCTTTCCTTTTAACATCAACACAAACCATATTCGTAATTCTTTATTGGCTGATGAAGGACTCTTAGCTGACTATTTTCAAAAAATGATGAAAAAAATTCATCATTCAGTTGTTGTTGAATTTGATGAGGACTTCTTGTTTTCAGAAATGAAAGATCATTTAAGAAACGTGATGAATCGACTCGTTTTTCATGTGGAGTGTCACGATTTATTTTACGGAGAAATTGAACGACAATATCCTTTGGCCTATGAATTAGCCAAGATTGGCTTGCAAGAATTGGGCCGTTTGTTAAATCGTTGTGTGCCGACGGTTGAATTTGGGTATCTCGCTTTGTATTTTGAACTAGCATTGAGAGGGAACTATGAAGCGGGAGCCAAAAAAGAAATCGCTGTAATCTGCAGTACAGGTCATGGAACGGCCTTGATCATTCAGCGGCAATTGGAAAAAGTTTTGGGTCCAGACGTCCAGATTGCCCATTTTTCTGAAGAAGAGGCAGAGAGAAGAGAATTGAATCAATATTTTGCTATTTTTACAACCATTCCCTTAAAAAATATTCGACCACAAACACCGATGATCCATTTAACTAATTTATTTAACGATACTTGGCTCAGAAATGAGTGGCAGAGAGCAAAAGAAATTCGTTCCGTGGAATCTCAAAATATTCATATGACCTATCAATTATTAGAGAATACTCAAGGTTACCGAGCGAATATCCAGAAAATGGTTGCTGATTTAGAAGCAGAAAAATTAGTAGATCCCCAATTTATCGAACGAATTTTTACTAGAGAAGATCAACAAACAACTATTTTTGAATCGGGGATTGCCTTTCCCCATACAATTAATCAAGCCTTACCAACGATTATTTTATCGATTGGGGTTTTTGAAGAATCACTGGTTACACCAGAAGGTAAAGTTGATGTTATTTTGCTGTTGGGTATTCCAGAAGAGCTGACGGCCACTGTTGAAGCAGAGTTACTACAACTATATGACCGCTTGTTTACAATCGCAGGAGACGAACGTTTACGTAATGAGTTACGGAAGCAACGAGATGTTTTAGCGGTTAAAGAGTGGATGCAAAGGAAGGGGATTATCATATGAGTTTTATCTACGTATTCGGGGCGCTTTTTTTAACAGCTTACTTCGTTCAGATAGCTATGGGAATGAAACAGATTAAACACTTTAATCAAAACTACCAAGAATTGCGACAATTAGGGAAAGTCGCGATTGGTCGACGTGCAGGGAAGTTAAAAGCAGGCACGATTATCTTGTTTGCTGTGGATTCGCAAGGGAAAATCTTAGCCGCTAGAAAGATGCAAGGTGTCACCGTTCTAGCTAAATTTCATCCCTTACCTCAGTACGTGAACGAGGATATTCATTATATGGATCATTACCATCCACTCGTACAAAAGGAAAATAAATTAACCCAACAAGCGATGGAAAATGCACGAGAAATTTACTTACGTGTTGAGCTTGGCAATTATCAAGAAACACAACCATTAACGCCGCTTAATGGAGCCAAAATTCAATGGCAATTATGGAAAAATAAAGTACAAACAAAATTGAAAGGAAGTGTCGAGTAATGTCTTATATTACAAAATTTGCGGAAGGATTTATGCACCTTTTCCAAACAGGAGCAGAAACATTTATTTCTTGGATGACAGGCATCGTACCTGTTGTTTTGATGTTAATGGTAGCTATGAATACTTTAATTGCTTTTCTAGGAGAAGAAAGAGTAACCAAAGTAGCCAAACTTTCTGCCAAAAATCCTGTTACGCGGTATTTAGTGCTGCCTTTTTTATCCGCTTTTATGTTAGGCAATCCAATGTCCTTTACGATGGCACGATTTTTACCAGAATACTATAAACCTAGCTATTATGCTGCACAAGCGCAATTTTGTCATACCAGTAATGGGGTTTTCCCTCATATTAATCCTGGTGAATTGTTCGTTTGGTTAGGGATTGCGCAAGGGATTGATACGTTAGGACTAAATTCGATGGACCTAGCGATTCGCTATATGTTTGTAGGGATATTAATGAATTTTATTGGCGGTTGGGTTACCGATTTCACTACCGCCTATGTTTGCAAACAACAAGGAATTACCCTTAGTAAAACAGTAGAGATTGCTGTGGATTAGAAAGGAGCAAGGTGAGATGACGTACAATAGTATTAAGGTAGTTAAAGGAAATGGCGGTTATGGTGGGCCCTTAGTGATTACACCGACAGAAGAAAAACATAAATTTATTTACATTACAGGTGGCGGCGAGAAACCCGCAATCGTTGATAAAATCGTAGAATTGACAGGAATGGAAGCGGTCAATGGTTTTAAGACATCGATTCCAGATGATGAAATCGCATTAGCCATTATTGATTGTGGAGGCACTCTTCGTTGCGGAATTTATCCTAAAAAAGGAATTCCTACTATTAACGTTGTTCCAACTGGCAAAAGTGGTCCCTTAGCACAATACATTAATGAGACAATTTATGTTTCCGCTGTAGGCCCGAAACAGATTACATTGACATCAGAAGAAGCTTCTGCTGATACAGAAAAGCCCACCTCGAAAAAAACAGAATTTAAATATGATACAAGTAAAAAAATTACTGAACAAAAAGCGGAACAACAAAGTTTTGTTGCAAAAATTGGTATGGGTGCAGGAAAAGTTGTAGCGACATTCAACCAATCAGCCCGTGAAGGCGTACAAACGATGATCAACACAGTGATTCCGTTTATGGCATTTGTTTCTTTATTAATTGGTGTGATTCAAGGTTCAGGAATTGGTGAATTTTTTGCCAATATCATGGCGCCATTGGCAGGAAACATTGTGGGGGTAACAATTATTGGTTTTATTTGTTCTCTGCCGTTTCTTTCTCCTTTATTAGGTCCTGGAGCAGTAATCAGCCAAGTAATTGGTACGTTAATTGGTGTGGAAATTGGGAAAGGCAACATTCCGCCACAACTAGCCTTACCAGCATTGTTTGCTATTAATACACAAAACGCGTGCGACTTTATTCCCGTGGGTTTAGGCTTGGAAGAAGCTGAAGCTGAAACCGTTGAAGTCGGGGTCCCTTCTGTTTTATATTCTCGTTTCTTAAATGGTGCCCCTCGAGTACTAGTTGCTTGGTTAGCAAGTTTTGGATTGTATAGTTAAAAAATTTTTTTTGGAGGATGGGAAATGTCAGTATTTACAACAAAGGTTCAGTCTATTGGACCAGAAGCCGAATTATTTAAAGAAGAAAAAATGGTCATCTTATTTGGAAAAGATGCACCAGATGCTTTAGCAGATTATTGTTATAACATTGAGGTTCAGCCAGTCACAGAAGCGATTACGGACAAGCAAACGTTAGTGATTGATGAACAAACTTACCAGATTACCGCTGTAGGCGAGGTAGTATTAACTAATTTAGACACATTGGGTCACATTACTATTAAATTTGATGGCGCAACAACACCTGAATTACCAGGTACATTATACGTTGAAGAAAAAGCTATTCCTGAAATAACTGTTGGTACAACAATCACTATTCTATAATTATCGTTTAAGGGAGGAACGTAAAAGATGGAATTTATGCTAGATACAATTAATCTTGAGGCTATTCGAAAGTATCAGAAAATTTTACCACTGGCAGGCGTAACGTCTAATCCCAGTATTGTTAAACAAGCAGGAAAAATTGACTTCTTTGCGCAGATGAAAGAAATCAAAAAAACGATTGGACAAGCGAGTTTGCACGTCCAAGTGGTCGGTCAAACGACAGAAGAGATGCTAGAAGATGCCCAAACCATTGTACAACAATTAGGCCAAGAAACATTCATTAAAATCCCAGTCAATGAAGCAGGCTTGGCAGCCATCAAACAACTAAAGCAGGCAAATTATCGGATAACAGCAACCGCTATTTATACAGAATTTCAAGGTTATCTAGCGATTGCGGCAGGTGCAGATTATTTAGCGCCATATTATAATAGGATGGAGAATTTAACAATTGATTCTCAAAAGGTTATTGAGCATTTAGCTGCAGAAATTAAACGGACGAACGCAAAGAGTAAGATCTTAGCTGCTAGTTTTAAAAACGTGGCACAAATTAATCAAGCCTGTCAAATGGGGGCGCAAGCGGTCACTATCGCACCAGAACTCGTGACACAAGGCTTGGCAATGCCCGCCATTCAAAAAGCAGTAACTGATTTTCAGGAAGATTGGGTTGCTGTTTTTGGAGTAGAAACGGTAAACGAATTAGCATAAAAAGAACGAGAAGAAAAAGCGGCCATTTTTCTTCTCGTTCTTTTTTTGTTTCACATGAAACATCTACGATTATTCACTTGCTTAAAAATTAGACAATTTTCTTTATTTGTCAAAGAATTTCTTAAAAAAAAGGGTTATCTTTTGGGTATTTTTTTTGGTAGCAGTATGATGAGGGTATCAAATGATAGGAGGAAACGAGAATGAGATACACAAATGGAAATTATGAAGCATTTGCTCGACCAAGAAAACCAAAAGGTGTAGATGACAAGAGTGCCTATATCGTTGGTGGTGGCCTAGCAGGTTTAGCAACGGCTGTTTTCTTAATTCGTGACGGTCAAATGAAGGGCGAAAATATTCACATTTTTGAAGAACTCACGCTGTCTGGCGGTTCTTTAGATGGTAAATTTATTCCCCATGATGGCTTTGTCACTCGCGGCGGACGCGAAATGGAAAACCATTTCGAGTGTTTGTGGGATCTATTTCGTTCGGTACCATCATTAGAAGTAGAAGATGCCTCTGTCCTAGATGAGTTTTACCGGTTAGATTTAGATGATCCGAATTCTTCAAATTGCCGCATTATTCATAACCGTGGCGAACGTGTCCCCGATGATGGACAATTTACTTTATCCAAAAAAGCACAAAAAGAAATCGTTGATTTATTTATGACTTCTGAAGATCAATTAATTGGCAAAAAAATTGAAGATGTTTTCGGCGAAGAATTTTTTGAATCCAACTTTTGGATCTATTGGTGTTCAATGTTTGCTTTTGAAAAATGGCACTCTGCCATTGAAATGCGCCGTTACATCATGCGCTTTATCCACCACATCAAAGGTTTGCCTGACTTTACAGCCTTGAAGTTTACCAAATACAATCAATACGAATCGTTAGTGAAACCATTATTAAGCTTTTTAACCAATCAAGGGGTAGACTTTCAATATGAAACAACGATCAATGATATCCAAGTCGACATCAAAGGAGCTACTAAAGTTGCTCGGCGATTATTGTTGACACAAGCGGGCAAAACCAAAGAAATTCCTTTAACTGAAAATGATTTAGTCTTCGTAACGAATGGCTCAATTACTGAAAGTTCGACGCAAGGAGATCATCATACACCAGCACCAATTACTCATGAACTAGGGGGAAGTTGGAATCTCTGGAAAAACTTAGCAAAACAATCCCCAGAATTTGGGCACCCAGAAGTTTTCTGTGAAAATTTACCAGATGAAAGTTGGTTTGTCTCAGCAACGATTACGTGGGAAAATTTCGATATTGAACCGTATCTTTCTCGGTTAACACATCGTAAATTACGCACAGGAAAAATTGTCACAGGTGGTATTATTACTATCAAAGACTCTAATTGGATGATGAGTTTCGCTATGCATAGACAACCGCATTTTAAAGAACAAAATGATCAACAATCTATAACTTGGGTATATGGATTGCTTTCTAATAAACCAGGAAATTATATCAAAAAACCAATCGAACAATGTACAGGCCAAGAAATTACGCAAGAGTTACTTTATCATTTAGGGGTCCCGGAAGGGGAAATTGAACGTATTTCAGAAGAATCGGCTACCACTATTCCGGTTTATATGCCGTTTATCACTTCTTACTTTATGTTAAGAGAACCAGGCGATCGACCATTAGTTGTACCAAACGGCTCTAAAAATCTTGCTTTCATTGGGAACTTCGCAGATACTGAACGAGATACGGTGTTTACAACAGAGTATTCTGTACGGACAGCGATGGAAGCTGTTTATCAATTGCTAGAGGTTGAACGCGGAGTACCAGAAGTGTTTGCTTCTGCATACGACTTGCGCGTCTTAGCAAACTCTGTTTATTATTTATCTGACAAGAAAAAATTAACAGAAATGGATATGCCGTTCGTGGAACGCAAAATGGTTGAACACTTTGTGAAGAAATTTGAGGATACGTATATTGGTGATATTTTAAGAGAAAATCATTTAATTTAGTTGAAAGAGGTCGGGATAGAAGTGTTTAACTCCGAGAAATAAGAAGGAATTTCCGAAAATTGTTC
>OFGE01001850.1_pt1 | contig 17134 bp, 19 predicted proteins | sample 1521681 | NCBI WGS metagenome assembly OFGE01 (sample SAMEA3504093, study PRJEB24116) | mouse gut metagenome | biome: mouse gut; feature: mouse-associated habitat; material: faeces | place: Denmark | collected 2011 | reverse complement strand
TACGCAAAATTTAGCCATAAACCACTGATTAGCATAGATTTTATATAGATTTAATTTCTATGTTCCAGCCTACAAAGGCTGTTGATGTTATAGAAGATGTGAAAATATTTTAATAATTTTATTTTACAGGAGGACATTTATTTAATGGCAGAAACAAATTTAAGACAGGCAAACGCAAAGGCATTCGTACATGGAGTTGTAAGTGAAAAGGATCTGAAGGTTGTAACAGAAGAAGGCAAGACAAAGATTACAGGTAGTTTGACAGTAAAGACCTCTGATGTCAATTTTGTTAAATTCAATGTAAATGTAAATGAGAAGACGAATGCAGGTACAGACAATAAGACTTATGCAGGTATTCAGACGGTAATGAATGAGTACAAGTCTATTGCAGAAGTTGGAGAAGATGAAGCTACGAGAGTAAAAGTGAGCGGTGATCTGAGTCCCTTTACTGGAAAGAACGGTGAGAAGATTGTTTCTTATAGAAGCAATTTCTTTAACAGACTGAAAGCTGACGAAGAACTTGAACCAAAGGCAGAGTTTTCAGTAGAAGTATTTATCTCTGGTATCAATCCTGAACTTGACACAGATGGCGTAGAAACTGGCAGAACAGTTGTTAGTGGTTGGATGCCTACATATAACGGAATTGAACCGATTGATTTAGTTGCAGAAGGTGAAGTTGCACAGGCTGTTGATTCTGGGTTTGAGCCTGGACAGACTGTAGAATTTTATGGCGATATTATCAACAACAGAATTGAGACGGTCACTGAAATCCCTGTTAAGATTGGTAAGCCGAGGAAGAAGGTTTCCGTAGAGTTTAAGAGCGATCTTATTATTACGGGTGCTTCTGAAGCCTATGAAGAAGGCATTACATCAGAGCTTCCTTATGTAGCAGAAACAATTGAGGCGGCAATTCAGGAGAGAAAGAACAAACTTGAAGAAGCAAAGGCAAAGGCGCAGAGTGGCACAAAGACCAATGGCAACACAAAGCCTAGTGGGGCAGCACATGGTAGAAGTTTAGGTTTCTAAAACAATGAATAACAGGTACAAATGAAACAGTATGAAAATATGTACCATTTATTGACAACAAAATATATAAAAATCGGAGGAAAACAATTTAATGGAATTAGATATTTTTAATCCACAGGTCAGTACAGTTGCAAAGGGTTTAGAGGGAAAAGTGATTTTGGTGTATGGTGGCAATAACTTGGGAAAGACAAAACAGGCTACACGTATGAAAAAGCCATTTTATCTTCCGTTTGAATCTGGACTTAATGCTATCCCAGGTGTCCCTTTTTGTCCTATCACAAAATGGTCAGATTTTATTAAGATTAATAAACAGCTGACAGATCCAGCAACAGTAGAAAAAGCAAGAGAAATGTACTCCACAATTATTTTTGATGAGATTGAAGCGGCTGCAAATTATTGTCAGGAATTTATTTGTCAAAAGTACAAAGCACCTTCGATTGGTGAGGGCAATGGTGGTTACGGACTTTGGAAAGAGTATGAAACTGAGTTTTGGAAGCAAATCAATAAGCTGGTAGGTGCTGGATATTGCTGTTACTTTATTGCTCATGCACAGGAAAAGGAAGGATTTATTTCTCCTAAAGCAGATAAGAGAGCATTGTCTCCCATTATTAACAACACAGACTTGTGTGTATATGTTCGTTCCAATGGTGTTGATAAGGATGGAAAAGTAGTAAAATCCTCTGGCTATTTGGCACAGACAGATGAATTTTTCGCCCGTTCTCGTTTTGATTATCTTCCTACAACTTATATTGAAGAGTTTACGGCAGAAGCTTTGGAAGATGTAATCGTCAAGGCAATTGAGATTCAGGAAAGAGAAGAAGGAATTACAGCGGTAACTTTTGCAGAACAGAAGGCACAGAGAACAGTTACAACCAAGTCATATGATGATCTGATGGACGATTTACAGAAGTTGGGTGAAAAACTGGCTGATAATGGGTACTTAGAAGACTTGCAGAGTATTGTCGCTAATCAGTTGGGGGAAGGAAAGAAAGCAAGTGATCTGAAAAAGGGTCAGGAACAGCTCATTGAAGCAATTATTTATGATATCGAAAGTTTCATTGAGGAGAATAATCTGTAAAGGTTGATTATAAATGGTAGCTCGAAAGTGCGTAATATGTAATGAATTACTTGATGAGCGAGGCGTTCAATATAAAGGACGCTACGCTCATCAAAAGTGTTTCAATATTGCAATGAAAACATTGCAGAAAGAAAAAAATAAAGAAATAGATAAAGTTGCAGAAAAGAAAAAAGTTGGCAGAAAAGCAAAACCAAAAGCAGAACTGAAAGAAGCATTATCTGAAGAAGAATATCGAAAAAAGCAACAGTATTACAATTATTTGCGAGGATTGATTGATGGTCAAGAATTGAGTGCAAAGATATATGCTCTGACAGAAGATTATATTGAAAGATATAAATTTACTTATGAGTCAATGTATAAGACTTTAGTGTATCTGCATGAAATCATAGAAAAAGAATTAATAGGTGACGTGGTTGGCATCATTCCTTATTACCACAGTGAGGCGGCTCAATATTATGAAAGTATAAACAAAGTTGCTGAATTGAATAAAGATATAGATATTTCAAAAATGTATAAGGAAAAGACTATTTTGATCCAACCCCAAAAGAAAAAAATAAAACAAATTGATATTGAATCGATTGGGAAAGGGGTGGATTGATGGCACATGAAGGACTTGTAGATAAAAGGGCATACCTAAATACTTTTGGATGTTTACTACAAGACTCATCATTAATAGATGATATAGATAGACCTCTGGATCGGACTGATTTTAACACAGAAAATTTTTACGAATTGTTGTTTATTGCCATATATAATCTGCATATGCAAGGTTGTACCACAATTGATGAGTTCAATATTGATTCGTATTTGAGTAACTATAAAGAGCAATATTCCATTTTTCAAGAGAATCAAGGAATTGAATATCTATCTAATGCCAGAGAAATTGCAACACTTGAAAACTATGACTACCACTACCATAGATTGAGAAAATATTCATTACTAAGATATTATGAAAAACAAGGGTTAGACACACGCTTTATATATGACAGTACAATCGCTGATGCCTCAAAAATAGAAGCAGAAAAGATTAAATTTGATAATTATACAGAACAAGACATTATTGAGATTGTTGAGACAACATTTGTTATCAATCCTAATATGAAGTATTGCACCAATACATTGAGTACAGATGTTCAAGCTGGTGACGGTATGACGGAGCTGGTTAATGAATTAATGGAAGTTCCTGATGTTGGTTTGGCATTAAACAATGTGGGCTTAAATACCGTATCAAGAGGTGCAAGGTTAGGTTGTTTATTTATGCGTTCATGTCCCCAGGGTGGCGGCAAGACAAGGATGGCGGCAGGTGATGCTTGTAAAATAGCGGTTCCTTATTTCTACGATGTGAGTACAAAACAGTATGTATTTACAGGAAACAGCGAACCAACAACAATATTTTCAACAGAAATGCCGGTTGATGAGATACAAACACTTTTGATAGCAGCCGTTAGTAAAGTGAACGAAGAACATATTTTGTATGGAACATATGAAAATGATGAACTAGACAGAGTAACACAAGCAATTTCTTACATAGAATCCAGTCCACTCTATATCGTACATATTCCTGATTTTTCCATTGAAGATATAAAGAATCAGATTAAAAAATACAATAGAGAATTTTCTGTGCGATATTTTTTCTTTGATTATATCCATACTTCATTACGGTTAATGGCAGAGGTTAATGGCAAGTCTGGAATGGGATTAAAAGAACATCAGTTGCTTTTGGTGTTTGCAACAGAATTAAAAACAATAGCACAGCAATTAGACGTATTTATTTATACTGCTTCACAGTTAAACGGAGAAGCACAAAATGCTTTATATAAAGATCAGAATTTGTTGGCTGGTTCAAAAGCATTGGCGAATAAGTTGGATATGGGAGTTATTTCAATGGCTCCGACAAAGGCAGAAAGAAAAAAGATTGAAGCTGTTTTACATAATATGGTTAATATGCCTGTGCCTAATATGTGCCATTGGGTATATAAGGTAAGGCGAGGCAGACTAACACGAATTATTATTTGGACAAAAATTGATTTGGGCACTATGACAGAACAATGTCTATTTGTTACTAATTACGATTTTGAACTAATTGATATGGATTTTACAAAGATTGAACAGGTAGAAGAAAAAATAAAAGAGCATTCTGTTTTGCTGTCACAAGTTCCTGATAATCCATTAGAAGAAAACGAGGAAGAACCAACTGATAAGAAAAGTTGGGGAAATTGGTAAGTGAGGTGAAGATATGTATTTAGACAAAGATGCAATTCTCAACTCACTTACTAAAGAAGATATTATCAAAATCGTTATGAATCTTGGTTCCGCATATCCTAAATCAGATAGTAATGGTGATTTGATTTTTCAATCAGTCTGTCATGGATCAGATTCATGGAAATTATATTATTACCACGAACCAAACGAAGAAAAAGATTATAAGGGTAGAACTTTTCACTGTTATTCCAGATGTAGTGATAGTTTTAATATTGTTGAATTAGTAATTAGAGCAAATAGAACAAAAGGAAAAACTGTTACATGGTATAAAGCCCTTAGATATATTGGACAATTAACAAATAAATTGGCAACAACAAGTGCTGAAGATGTAGAAAAAGAAAAGAATCACATTACAGATTTTGAATGGATTAACAGATTAAAATCTGCAAAAAAGAATAAAAAAGAGATTCCCACATTGTCTGAAATTAATGAAAATATTTTAGAAACCTTTTACTATGCGCCGCATGAGGATTGGTTAAATGACAATATCTCTCGTGAAGCACTTAGTAGATATGAGATAGGATATTATGGATTGACAAATCAGATTGTTATTCCTCACAGAGATAAAGAGGGGCGTTTGATTGGAATAAGGGGTAGATACCTTGATGAAAAAGATATAGAAAGAGTTGGAAAATATGTTCCATTACAAATAAATGGCAGATTTTTAAGTCATCAGTTGGGTTCAAATTTATATGGAATCAATGTTACACAAGACAAAATCAAAAGTATTAGGAAAGCAATGATATTAGAGTCAGAAAAAGGATGTATGCAAAATTATTCCTATTTTGGAGAAGATTCTTTTGCTGTTGCTACTTGTGGAAGTAATATAACTCTCACACAGCAAAAAATATTACTTCACTATTTGAAGTGCGAAGAGATTATTTTGGCTTTTGATAGAGAATATGACGATCCGCATTCGTTTGAAGCAGAAATATATTATAACAAGTTGGTTAAAAAAGTAGCAAATATTGTTCCATATTGTAAGGTGTGTTTGCTGTTGGATAGCGAAAATAGGTTGCCATATAAAGCCAGTCCTACCGATATGGGAAAAGAAGTTTTGTTGGAACTGCTTGATGAAAAGATTGTGATCACTATGGATGAGGTTAATAGAGTATTAAAAGAAACAAAGAAGGAGAAATAATTGCAAGAATTATTAAATAGAATTAGACCTGTAACGGAAAAAGATAGGGAACTTCCAGTGTTTTCTTATAGTAAATTAGAAGTTTTCAAAAACTGTCCGTTACAATATGAATACAAATATATCGAAAAGAAGTATTCTCAGGATACTTCAATTGCTTTAGAACTTGGTAGTTTGTGCCACTATGTTTTAGAACAAAAAGGACGAATGATTGCTACGAAACAAAATGTTGATTACGACAAATTGAATAGTATTTTGTTTGATGGCGTGTCAGAAACAGATGAAAAAACAAAAGAAGAATTGTTAGGAGTAAGTCAATTAAAACGAAAGTATTTTGAAGTGTGGCATGAGGCAGACAATGCAAGTGGTGCATCATATGATGAAAAAATAAAGTTGTTTGATCAGGTTTTACATGAAGAAATGGAAGATACAAAGTGGGAACCTACATATTTTGAAAGACCATTTGAGTTTGTTTGGCATAACAAGGTGATTTTGAAAGGCTTTATAGATCGCATAGACGTAAAAGATGGACAATATAGAACTGTAGATTATAAAACATCTAAAAAAGTATATGAGCAAAGCAAATTGGCTACTTCATTACAGTTTGGAATTTATGCTTTGGCAATTTTGAATGAATTTGGTGTGTTGCCTGTTGAATCGAAATACAGATTTATTCTTATTGACGATGAGCAGTATGCTCTTACAAAAGGGTGGGAGAAGCGTTTAATCAAAGCGTTAGATAAAGTGTTTGGTGATATAGAAGCAAGCGAAAATAAGAAAGTTTTTGTACCAAAACCATCTCCTTTATGTCATTGGTGTAATTTCTGCCAAACTAATCCAGAAGCAACAATTTATAGAAATGAATGTGAATATTTTTCTAAGTGGACTCCAACACAAAAAACTTTTGAAGTTAATAAAAAGTGGAACGCATTAGAAAATATGAACGCTACAACAAAAAGAAGGTTGGTATTTTGATGACAGAAGATAGATATAAGTTGGTTGAAAGAATTGTGGATTCCATTGAAAATGAAGATTTGAAAGAATTATGTGTCGCAATATTAGAGGATATGCCGGATTATATTTGGTATGTTCCAGGAAGTTCTTCTGGGAAATATCATCCATCAACGGATCTGGGAGAGGGTGGATTGATGAGACACCAAATTGCGGTTGCTAGATTTTGCAATTGGAAATTAGAACTGGAGCAAAATCAAAACAAATTTGATTCAAGACAAAGAGACTGTTTAAGGATTGCTTGTTTGTGTCATGACGGAAGAAAATCTGGAGAAGAAGATAGTGGGCATACAGTACATGAACATCCCAGATTAATGTTTGAAGCTGTAAAGAGAATGGAAGAAAAATTTCCTCAATTAGTAGATGAAATAGATATGATTGCTAATTGTATTGATACCCATATGGGGCAGTGGAATGTTAATAAAAAGTCAGAAGTGATTTTATCCAAGCCAATAACATTGACGCAAGAATTTGTTCATGAATGCGATTATTTGGCTTCTCGTAAAGATATAGAGTTGCAATTTGATAATTGGGAGAAACCAGAATTACCACCATTAAACACATATGTTTTGACTTTTGGTAAATATAGAGACAGGAAGTTGATAGATATAGCTTCGGAGGATCAAGGATATATTGATTGGTTAAAAGAGAATTATGGAAGAGAACCAGTAAGAAGTTTGTTAAAACAGTTATAAAAAAGGAGGACATGAGTGAGTTTTTTTGGAGTACATAATCATAGCGATGAAGGAAGTAATCTCAGACTTCGAGATTCCATAAATAAAATACCAGAAATGATTGAATATGCTCACTCATTAGGTCATTCTGGTATTTGTTTTACAGAACATGAATCAATTACATCCTCTTTAGATGCATTGAAATACTATGATAAACACAAGAATTTAGAAGGTTGGGAAGGATTTAAGGTTGTTCTTGGTAATGAGATATATCTGTGTACTGAGGATGTAACAGCAGAAAACAAATTTAATAACCGCTATCCACATTTTATTTTGGTTGCTCTAAATGCAAATGGTCATAAGGGCATTAGAGAATTAAGTACAAAAGCATGGATTGTAAATTCATTTATGCATGTTATGATGCGAGTCCCTACTTATTATAGTGATCTTGAAGAAATGATGAAGAACTATAAGGGGGATATTGTGGGGAGTAGTGCTTGCCTTGGAGGAGCATTACCACATAGATTATTGCAATTTCAGGATTTAGAAAAAAATAATCCAAAACAATATGCAGAAATTTGGCAGTCTTGCAAAGATTGGATTGCATATATGAATGAAATATTTGGGGAAGGATATTTCTTCTTAGAATTACAGCCTTCTCATATGCAAGAGCAAATATATGTCAATCAAAAATTGTTACAGTTATCAGCCGAAACTAATACACCATACATCATTACTACTGATGCACACTATTTAAAGAAAGAGGATCGAGAGATTCACAAAATCTTTTTAGAGTCGCAGGACGGTGATAGGGAAGTAGATGATTTTTATTCTACTACTTATATAATGAGCGAAGAAGAAATTCATGATTATATGGATGACTATTATGGATATGATGTGGTGCAAAAAGGCTTGGATAATACAATGCTTATCTATGAAAAGGCAGAGTATTACAAATTAACAAAAGATTTAGATATTCCTTATCTCCCTCTTGATACAAGTGAACCGAATAAAGACTTATATGAAAAATACAAAAATAAAATTGCATTATTAAAGGACTTTTATGAATCAGAATATGACTGTGACAGGCACTTAGTCAGAGATATTGTAGCATATATAGATACAGATGAATATTATCGGACAGAAGAAGCCTATGAAAAAATCAATGAGTGTTTGCATTATATTAAAGATTCTTCCGAAAAAATGAAAGTACGATGGTCTAAGTATCTGTTACAGATTGCCATTGATGTACAGATTGCTTGGGAAGCTGGAACGTTGGTAGGAGCAGGACGAGGATCAGGAGTAGGATTTTGTCTGCTAAATATACTTGGCATTACACAAATTAATCCATTGAGAGAAAAGACAAAAACTTATCCTTGGAGATTTTTGAATCCAGAACGTGCCTCTGTGTTAGATATAGATATTGATATATGTGGTTCAAAGCGTGAGACAGTTATTCAGGCAATGAAAGACACTTATGGAGAAGATAGAGTTAGTAAGGTCATGACCTTATCTACTGAAAAAAGTAGAAGTGCTATTTTAACCGCTGCTCGTGGATTGAAGATTGACAATGATATTGCACAATATATAAGTTCTTTGATTGTGGCAGATAGAGGACAATTAAGAACATTGTCTCAAATGTATTACGGAGATGATGATAATCCACCAGTGAGAGAATTTGTAACTGAGATGGATAAATACCCTGAACTGTGGAACGCTGCACAAAAAATAGAAGGGTTAGTAAATGGTGTGGGTTCACACGCAGGAGGAATTATTCTTGTAGATAAGCCGTTTACCGATACAACCGCTTTAATGAAAACCAATTCAGGAGATATAATTACACAATTTGATCTTCATATGTGCGAGAATTGTTCGCTTATTAAGGTAGATTTATTGTGTATTGATGCATTAGATAAAATGCAAGCAGAATTGGATTTGTTATTAGAGAATAAATTAATTGAATGGCAAGGCTCTCTAAAAGCAACTTATGAGAAATATATCGGAGTCTATACGCTTGAACGTGAAGCTGAAGATATGTGGCAGATGTTGTGGAACCACAAAGTAATGTCTTTCTTCCAGATGGAAAAGGAAAGTGGAGTACAAGCAGTTGCATTAGCAAAGCCAGCATCCGTTGACGAATTAGCAACAATCAATTCTGTATTGAGACTAATGGCACAAGAAAAGGGTGCAGAATCTCCATTGCAAAAATACGCTAGATTTAGAGAAAATATTCAGTGTTGGTATGATGAAATGACTGAATATGGACTTACGCAAGAAGAACAAGATATATTGAAAGACATTATAGGCGTATCATTTGGCATTTGTGAAGCACAGGAATATTTGGTGCTATTAACACAGCATCCTAAAATTGGTGGCTTTTCATTAGCTTGGGGTGACAGATTAAGAAAAGCGGTTGCAAAAAAGAAACCGAAAGAGTTTTTACAATTGCAAGATGAATTTTTTGAAAATGCAAAAAAGAAAAATTTATCAAAGAATCTGACTAATTATGTGTGGAATGTTCTCATATGTACTCAAAGAGGGTATGGTTTTAACAAATCGCATACATTGGCATATTCGATTATCGGATTACAGGAATTGAATTTATGTTATAAATACAATCCGATTTATTGGCAGACAGCGAATTTAATTGTAGATTCAGGTGCAATAGATGAAAATGCTGGTGACTCTACCAATTATGGCAAGATGGCAATAGCAATAGCGTCTGTACAAAAAGAGAATGTTAAAGTAGAACTACCACTTATCAATTCAGCGGAATTTGGTTTTAAAGCTGATGTTGAGAACAATAGAATTATTTTTGGCTTTAAGGGTATCAATGGTATTGGTGATGATATTGTACAAGCTATTATTCAAAACAAACCATTTAATTCTATTGAAGATTTTGCCACGAGAATGTTGGATACTAAGCTGATCACAAATTCTAAAATGGTTCAGTTGATAAAAGCTGGTTGCTTTACAGATTTACATTCTCAAGATAGAGAAAAAACAATGGACTGGTTTTTAAAGAAGTATGCCTTTATTCCTTGCGAAAAGATTACAATGCAACAATTTGGAAAACTTATAGGATTGGGTATCATACCTGACAACTTAGATTTGGCAGTTAGAACAGTGAATTTTAAAAAGTATGTTTTAGATGATGAAAACTTATTTGAAAAACATATTGAAGAAGGAAAGAAGATACCCAAAAGAGGATATCATGATGGCTACTATATTTTAGATGATAATTCACAGCCATTCTTTAAAGAACATTTTACAGAGGATTCAATAGTAAAAACCAAAGGAGATTATTACATTGTTTCAGAGAAATTATTTGCAAAAGAGGCAGATCAAAAGATTCAGTCATTAAAGGATTGGTTTGAAAATGAAGATACATTGAAATTGTATAATGATTCTGTCTACCAAACAATATGGAGAAAAAACGCTGATGGTTCCTTGCCTTCATGGTCTATGCAAGCATTAAGTTTCTATGATGGAGAACATGAGTTGGAACATATGAATGAAGAATTATATGGTGTAGTGAATTTCTTTGAATTACCAGAAGAACCAGAACCATATGATTATTATACTCGGTACATAGACGGGACACCAAGACAAATGCCTAAATTTAAGATTTCTCGAATTGCTGGTACAGTAATCAATGCAGATAATCTTCATTGTATGGTAACACTTTTAACCAGACATGGAGCTGTGCAAGTGAAATTTAATAAAGGACACTATGCGTTTTATAACAAACAGATTTCAGCGAAACTTGATCCTGATAGTGACAAAAAGACAGTACTTGAAAAAAGTTGGTTAAGTCGTGGTTCAAAAATTATCGTTGCTGGTATTAGAAGAGAAGACAGTTTTAGACCAATGATATACAAAGATACAATTTATCAACACACAGTTAATAGAGTCCAAGAGATTTATGAAGATGGAACATTATTATTGCAATCTGAACGGACAAAGGTATAGGAAAGAGAGGAAGAATGGCACTAGAAGATAGAATAAAAATTATTTGCAGTGTAGAAACAATCAGGTTTTATAAAAATGAATTTGGTATAGCGGTTGTTTCGGTAGACAAAGTAAAGGAAGGTAAACCAAAGACAGATAAATTCAACCAAATTATTATTAAGGGAACAATGCCTCAATTGATTGAAGGTAATCCTTATATATTGGTAGCTGATTATGTAGAAGATCCGAAATGGGGAGGTCAGTACAATATTATTTCAATCTATAGTGCTATTACTTTTGGTGAGGATGACATAGTGGGACAGAAAAAATTCCTGTCCACTTTGTTTACTCCGTTACAGATTGAGAATATGTACGCTGTTTTAGATAATCCATTTGAGTCTTTGAAGAATAATAGAGCAGAAGATTTGGTTCAAGTAAAAGGGTGTGGGCTTGATACGGCTGCAAGATGGATAGATAGATTCAATCGAAATATGCATCTTGCAAAGATTTTCTCGGAATTAGAGGATTTTAACCTGACAAATAATATGGTACAAAGATTGATGGAGAAGTACAATTCGCCAGACCTTGTAATTGAGAAAGTAAAAAACAATCCATATGTTTTATGCAATGAAGTGAAAGGTATCGGCTGGAAGACCGCTGATAAAATCGCACTTGAAGGAGGAATGGGAGAATATAGTATAGAGCGTATCAGTGCTTATATGTATAAGTATTTGGACGATTCGGGACAGAATGGTTGTTCATGGGTAACACCAGATGAACTAATGGGTGCAATTATTGAAATGTTAGGAGAAGAAATACCTGATGCCAATATTACAGAAGCGATTCATGCTATGGAAGAAGATTTGTGGTGGAATGAGGACAAAACGCAAATCGGACTCAGAAAATATTTCAATGTAGAAGATAAGATTGCGAAAGAATTAATCAGAATACGAGATGCAAAGTCAGAAATCGCTTATGGAGATTGGGAAGACACAATTAAGCACGTTGAACATAAGAATGGCTGGCAATTTACAGAAGAACAAAAGCTAGGTGTGAAAGAAGCACTTGAAAACAATGTGGTGGTTATTCATGGAGAAGCCGGAACAGGAAAAAGTTCTTCTGTATCAGCTTTTCTTGAAGCACTAAAGAATTATGTATATGTACAATGTGCATTATCTGGTAGAGCAAGTTCCAGAATGGCAGAGATTACAGGAGAAGAAGGGTACACGATTCATAGGTTGTTGAAATATCCGTGCCAAGGCGAAGGTGGTAAAAATGGTTTTACATATCACGATGAAAATCCTTTGGACGTAGATATCGTAATTGTTGATGAAATCTCAATGGTAGATGCGTATTTGTTCTATTATCTGATTAGAGCGATTCCTTCAGGAGCAAAGCTGATTTGTTTGGGTGATATGGGACAGTTAGAGTCTATTGGTTGTGGAAATATTGCGTTTGATATGATCCATTCGCCAGAAATTCCTACAGTGTATCTTAGCCAGGTGCATAGACAAGCTGCTTCATCAGCAATCGTTACAGAGGCAAGACAGATTAGACAAGGAATACAGATTGTAGAAAAAGATTGGGTTGGTACAGATATTCGAGGAGAACTAAAGGATTTGTCTTTAGATTGTTATTCTGACAAGAGCAATACATTTTATAAAGTTATGCAGAAGTTTTCAGAAGCAATGAATAAAGAAAATTTTGACATAATGGAAACTCAGATATTAGTGCCAGTAAAAAATAATGGAGATGCTTGTACTTATAATATCAATAATACAATTCAAGATTTGTACAATCCAAGTGATGACAGCAAACCACAGATTGAAGTAGTGTCCCAAGGAAAAGTTACAATTCTCCGACAGGGAGACAAGGTTATAAATACACAGAATACCTATAAGACCATTCCACCAATTTTTAACGGTAATTTGGGGATTATTAAAGATGTGTTCCCAGAAGACAAAGCATTAATTATTTCATTCATGGGAATTGGAGAAGTTTATGTTGAAGGAACTCAGGTAAACAGTATTGAACTTGGATACGCAATTACTGTTCATAAATCGCAAGGATCACAATTTGACCATGTAATATTCGGGATTGATTTTGGGTCATATTCGCTGCTAACAAGAGAATTATTATATACAGGAATCACGAGAGCAAAAAGAATGTGTGATATGGTAGCACAAATTGGAGCGTTGAGAATGGCGATTAGTAAAGAGGGAGTAAGTAAGAAGCAAACCCATCTGCAGCAATGTTTATATGATACTGCTCATCCAAAGTTGGTGTTTTGATTTAAAAAACAGTCTATATATAGTAGTTTGCAAAGCGCAAAACCACTATATATAGACTAAATATGCCAATGAAATAGGACTTTTATGTATTATGAAATGCTTATGAGTACAAAAAAACCTATAATAATTTGAGCGAAGCATATGGCAATAGGTAAATTATGGTGAATTACATTATTGTAATTGTATGGATTATCAATTTGTTGGGAATGTACTAAAATATATTTTTTTATTGAATTTTTTATGGTATTTATTTTCTTCATTTCAATAGTAGATAATAAACATGTAACAATAGAAAAAATAATTCCTACTACTGGAAAAATTTGATTCGGCAAATTTCCTGTATTAGCGCCCCAAGCGTCTTTCATATAAGGAATAAAAAATAATATAAAACTGAGTAATACAGTTTTTGATGTAAGAGACCAATATTGAGATAGTCTAAATTTCCATTCATCATGCAAAATATTTATATAATCTAAATCGTGATTTATTCTATTTTCAGATGGGTTACTCATATTGATATCCTCACTATTTTTTTTTGATTAAATATATCATATATTTGTAAGAAAATAAATACCTATAAAGCAATAAAAGATAGGTTTTATTGGAAGGTTAAGGAGAGATTAAAGGGTGACAAATGCAGAAAGAATTAGAAATATGAGCAATGAGGAATTAGCTCATTGGATAGGTGAAAATTTAAAAGTTTGTGGATGTTTTGCATATAAACAATGCAATTTAGATACTGGAATTACATGTGATGAACCTGTTTTGCGATGGCTTGAAAGCGAATTTGTAGAGGAATAACAATGACAAATGCAAAGTTAAAACCATGCCCAAAATGTGGAAGAGAAATAGATATTGAAAAAGATATGTATATACCAGATCGAGATTGGTTTCCAACATACTATGATCCTGACAGTGGTGGAGATCCAATTTCTATACATTGTCAGTGTGGAATAGAATTTTGTGCAGGAACACATGATTGGAACGAATTTGTAGAAGCATGGAATACAAGACGATGAAACGCTCGTTTTAAGGAGAGAATTTATATGTTAAGTAGCATTAAGAATATTGATAAGAAATTTTGTCTGCTTGTTGGTGTGGTATTTTTAGTATTATCACTTGTGACTCATATTTCATGTTTTACTTTTGGATTTATGAGTGGTATTGGGGTGGCAGGATGGATGTGTCTACCAGATAAGGAGAACAAATAAATGCTTTGGTCATGGAACAAAACAAATGATGAAAATTGGACACATGGTACATTTGATACAAAAGAAGAAGCAATACAGGATGCTTTAGGTTGCAAAGAATGGATTGAGAGAAGTTTGTCTACAGATAATCCAATAATTTATCTTGGTGAATGTGAACTTGTTCCGCTAAGAACTGATCCTGATCCAGATAGAATTATGGAGGAGTTAGATGAAGCATATTGTGACGATTCTGGATGTGATACATATATTTATGATGGTGTAACAGACGAAGACAGAAAATGGTTAGAGGATAAGCTATCTGAATTGATGTTTGAATTTAATCAGAAGATTGGTTTGAATCCCGGATGGTTCAAAGTTATTACTATGGAAGAATTTAATTTGAATGATTATAGATAAGAGAAAGGGTGATATAAATAAGTAAGGTAGTATTTGTCAGTATAGACAATCCGAAAAGATGGAGCGAATGGCACTCAGGAAGTACAGATAGTGTTTATTATAGTGATTTTTTAAATGAAAATGAAGATGTGAATATTTTTTTAGAACAAGTAAAACATGACTATCCAGATAATAATTTATCTGACAATAAATGTAATCACGAATATTACATAAAGTATGTTGTATTAGATTATAACAAAAATGACGATAAAGGATTTGAAACATTATGTAGAATGATGAGAGCTTACAGTTCTTACAATAATAGAAGATAAGAAGACTTAAAACCACGCTTTTATTGGTATAGAGAAAGAGAATAGGTAAGTAATAAATAAATCAGAAAGGATAAAAAGTTAGGTAGCTACTAAGGTCATGACACTTTCTGGTGAATTTATTGATATATTTGGGCAGTAAAAACAGAATATCGAAATATATAGCACCGATTATTCAATCTTATGTAGATAAGGGGTGTGTTGGCTATTTAGAACCTTTTGTTGGTGGTGCTAATATGATTGATAAAATTAAATGTGACACTAAAATTGGTAGTGATATTGATAAATATGTTATTGCAGTTTTGAGAGGATTACAATGCGGGATAGAACCACCAAGAGAAGTGTCGAGAGAATTATACAATGATGTTAAAAACAATAAAGAAAAATATTCAGATTTCATAGTTGGATATATAGGGTACGAACTGAGCTTTGGAGCTAAATGGTTTGGTGGTTATGTAAAAAGAGATGATAAAAAATTTCGTGGTGATATTTATTCTTATAATCATTGTGTGAAGCAAGCTACGCTATTAAATAATATAAATTTTAAATGTTACTCATTTGATACATACAAAGATTTGGAAGGATATGTTTTCTACTGCGATATACCATACAAAGATACTACAAAATACAAACAGCAGACCTTTCCATACGAAAAGTTTTATGAGTGGTGTCGGTTGATGAGTAGAAATAATGTTGTGCTGATTAGTGAATATTGGATGCCTGATGATTTTCAGTGTATATGGAGTAAAGAAATTGTTGTGTCTCTGGATAGCAATAAGAAAGAATGTGATGAAAATAACATTAGAGTCGAAAGATTATTCACGATAAATATATAAAATATGGTATTAAAATCTTGGTTTCAAGTAGTGGGGAGGCGATTAGAGTATTTACTGTAAATAGAAAAGGTAATGTGGAATATGATAATAATTCAGGAATAAGTCTTTCATGTGTAGAAGTATATAATGTGAGAGACGATAAGAATGGATATCCATATTTTCTAATTTATGAAAATGGAGAATGGAAGTATGTGAGTGCAAAACATTTTGTTCCTAATGATTAAGAGACAGGAGATGAAGAATTGTGAACAAATATTTTAAAGAATTAATGGATCGTTTGAATAAGTCTTCAGATATTCCGATGGCATTTAAACCCAATGAACTTGTTGTAAGTAAAGAAATAGCATTTGCGATTATATCAGATATTAATAGACGATATAATAATTGTTTATGGAGTAATAAAATTGTTAGTTTTCCTAAAAACAAATATGGAGAAAGCTCACGTCCTGTATTAGTAAAATATAAGGACAAAAATACCGATCCAGAAGTTTGTTCATTTAATTTTATTACAAATAAGTTTGTGTTTATGGATAAAGACGTTACAGAACTTGTTGAAAAATGGTGTGAAATTCCTAGATACGGATATGATGAATAAAAAGGAGGCTCAATACATATGGCGTTAACAAAGAAGCAAGAGAAACAGTTAAACAGTGAAATCAAAAAGACTTTAGAAGAAGTCAGATTCCAAGGATTGAAAGCTGGTGCTGCCGGTATTCTTGGAGTAGTTTTAGAAATGTGTAACAGTGGTAAGACAGATACAGAGATTGTGAAGGATGTGAGAGATTTCTGTGAGAATTCGTTGAATATGGATGGGATGAAAACTAATTGAAAAGGAGAACAAAAAGTATGCCAAACGAATTAAGAGACACAATTGAAATGATGAACAGTGAAAATTATAAGGAGAGATTCAAATCTGAATATTATCAGGTGGTGATCCGCTATCAGAAATTAA